>ERZ779830.429-NODE-429-length-8615-cov-1.46565_pt1 | contig 8615 bp, 6 predicted proteins | sample MGYA00511251_ERZ779830 | MGnify/ENA primary metagenome ERZ779830 (study PRJEB29588, sample SAMEA2146731) | human gut metagenome | biome: human gut; feature: human-associated habitat; material: faeces | place: Denmark | collected 2008/2010 ... | reverse complement strand
CCTTCACGCTACTTGGCTGGTTCAGGCTTCCGCCCATTGACCAATATTCCTCACTGCTGCCTCCCGTAGGAGTCTGGACCGTGTCTCAGTTCCAGTGTGGGGGATCTTCCTCTCAGAACCCCTAGACATCGTCGCCACGGTGGGCCGTTGCCCCGCCGTCCAGCTAATGTCCCGCGAGCCTATCCGTCACCGATGAATCTTTCAACCCGACGCCATGTAGCACCGGATCATATGGGATATTAGTCGCCGTTTCCGCCGGTTATCTCCCTGTGACGGGCAAGTCGCTCACGTGTTACGCACCCTTCCGCCGGTCGCCGCCAGGGTATTGCTACCCCGCGCTGCCCCTCGACTTGCATGTGTTAAGCCTGCCGCTAGCGTTCATCCTGAGCCAGGATCAAACTCTTCTTTGTATATTTCTTATTCTTCAAGTTCGATTCCGGCACTCTCAATTTCATAAAGAAATCAACGCTCTCGATTTTTGTGTTGTTGGTACTTGCTTCCTTGTACTTTCGTTCCAGTCTTTTCAATCAACTCCGTCATACTCAGTGCCTTCCGGCGCTTTCTTTCTGACTCCCGAACTCATCTCAGGTCCTCAGTGAGGTGCCCTTGTTTCGTAACGGGATTGCAAAGGTAGGCACTTTTTCTGAACCTGCAAACTTTTCTCACACTTTTTTTCACTTTTTTTTTCAGCACGCTACCCTATTGCATCATTTTAAGTCCCTGAATCCCCACACGTTCCACCACGGAAAATATTTTTTCAGACACACGACCGAATCCTCTCAGGACACGCCTGAAACGGGAGTAAGACGTTTCATATAGCTGATATACAATAACTTCAGCAATCCATTTTATCCATAAAAAGCATAGGAATGACATCTCAAAGGTGTTGACCTCACCTTCAACAGGGCACCTAACCAATTATCTAACAATAAGATGCAGACTATTACTCTCCTTTATAGTAAACTTCCGAAACTTTCATGAAACCTCGTCTGATAAAAAAGTTGTGGGCATTGTGATTATTTTTTCCAGACTCCAGATAAACATCTTTCAGATTTCTGCTCTTGAACCAATCCTCGGCAGCAGAAAACAGACGGCCTCAGCATTGACAAGAATATCACATAAGACGCCGAATGGCGCTCCTCCGTCCGAATCGGTCTCCAGAACACAGAATCCGAGCAGAGCTCCTGTGGAATCTTCAGCCTTATAGACGGCCATTCCTTCAGCGGTCATATGTTCCTCTATATAAGTAAGCCAAAGATGACGGGTATCGGCATCGAGCTGCGGGACGTACTCCTTACCGTTGAAAACCAGATGTCCTATTCCCATCTGCATCTCGCCATGTGAAATGTATTCGACATTCTCCGACAGATGCGCATAAAACAGGTCTGCAAGCGCTTCCTTGTCGGAAACTGTCGCAGGCTTAATATGTATCTCATTCATAACTTATTGACGCTAATATAATACTTCTTTAATTCGTGAAACGATGCTGCGGATTGTTTTGGAAATGACCAGAAGAATACCGAATATCGTAACACAGGCGACCACCATCACGACTACAGCTGCCAGATGACTGGACTGGATACCGAAATATGTAAGGAACGGCATCTCAGACTGCTGGAAGAAGAGCTCGAACGTGGATGCCACAGAGATAATGGCCAATATGAAGTTCAGCACAAAGTCTGATTTCATTGACTTGAAATCGCTCAGATTGTGCAGACTGCTGTCCACCATCGACATCATCTCGTTCAGGCGGTCAAGGTCATTGTCCAGATTCAGCCGTCTGGTGGTACGGTCGAACATCACCTTATGCGAAGCGAACTTGGAATACTTCACCACGTCCAGCTGCAGCACCATCCTTGACAGACGCATGCTGAGTTTGGCATTCTGGCCTATCAGATCCAATGACGAGGTACTGGAGGCAGACAATGTGGCATCAATAAGCACATCATTCGCACGTCCGATCACGTATTTCTTGGCCAGAACCATCTGCAGGATAAGCAGATACTCCGGCCAGGACACATGATAACGCGCACGTTCCTTGAGATGCTCCGCCCAGTTCACTCCCTTCTTTTCCACCGTTCCCGCGGTTTCCTGCCCATCTCCCCGACGTCCGTAAGTCCCGAGGACAATGCTCATATTGCTGTTGACCAGCACAAGGTCGTCCGTATCAATGGCAATGTTCTCGCCGCACACATCGTCATAAGCTTCCGCGTCCCTGTACGGCCATTCTCCCGGGTACAATGTCATAAGACCGATGAGCTCAGGCTTGTGGAAATCACGTATATGGCTGACTATCTGGGCTTCCGTCATCCTGTCAGGCCTGTCGTTGCTGAACAGGTCGGTTCCGTCAGGAAGCGGATGGCGGATATCCTCCCACAAGTCAACCATCGCGAAGCGGGAATCATTGACAATGCTTACCGGCGTAGTTTTCATGGATTTACGGAACTTTGCCTTCTCCTCGCCACTCAGAGAGTTGCTGAGAGTGGTGCAGCATCTGTAGATAAAACGCTTGTACCTTACGGCTATTTTTCCGAAGCCCCTCTCTCCGCTACCCATCGGCAGACACACCCCTTCCTCCAGAGGGTCTCCCAATTCGCTGAAAAAGAGGTTCTCCACCTTGAAGCTCCGTCCTCGCAGGACTCGTTCACATCGCGGCTCCAATATTCAGCCCCGAGCCAGGTCGAGAGCAATGCTATTATATGGTCAATGCCGACCGGCGCGGACAATGTCCCGGAATGTCCGTTGAAAAGGAAGCGATAGGTGATGGATACGGTGTTGCCGAAAAACAATGACATCTCAACATTGACATGACACTTGAGCAGCCTCGGCTCGATCTCATCTTCTTCCGGCTCTATCGGCATCTCGAAGTCGAAGCCACGGAGAGAGAAGCGCCTGACATTTTTCTCGTCAGGAGATTTCCCTTCATTGCGCAGGACAAATATCTGTTTTTCAATGCTTCTGCCCATCGGCACAATCGGAATGGCCAATGCATCTGCTTTTTCTTCGTAAACGAACTTGTCTTTATGGAAAACGTAATCCTCGTCACCCGGCAGATGACGGACATAACAGTCCGGGAGCAAGAACTGGAGCTCCTGCTTTATACTGAACGTCTGGATAAAGACCGCGGAGAATCCCGGAATCTCAAGTCCGTGTCCGTCCCGGGAGCAGCAATAGTCGTAAGTCATCGGCTATCAATTAGTTTAAGGGAAATTACTGGGTACGGCCTACGTAGGCGTCAGAGGAATTGTCGATTTCCCTGCTGAAGAAGCTCTCGGCTGCCTTCCCCATCGCTTCATTCCAGAAACGCGGACCGCCGGATTCCTGAACCACCCAGAGCCTGAGCTGTTTTTTATGCCAGTTCACAATACAATCAGTTCCCCAGGCACCGCCGTGACCGAACCACGCATCATCATTGTCCTCTTTAGGTGCTGACAGTCCAAGTGAATAGCCGCCCATATTTTCAGGACGGGTGCTGACCGCAAGAATGGACTTTACGGTTTCTTCCTTGAGAATACGGACCCCATTGTCTCCCACACCGAGATTCATGAGCATCTTATAGAACTTGAGCTGGTCATTGGCAGTAGTCCACAGGCCAGCACCGGCAGACGCGAAAACATGCGAGTCATTGTACGGACGCTGCTCCCACGGATTCTCCTCAAGCCACTCGGCCGGTTCCTTGCCGGTGAACAGTTCTATCTTGCTGTCCAACTGCTTGTCCGTAGGCCAGAACCAGGTGTCCTTCATGCCAAGAGGGTCGAGGACAGTCTCTTTCAGATAGTTCTCCCATTTCATTCCTGTCACGGTTTCCACGACTGCAGCACCTATGTCAATGCCGGTGTTCGAATACAGTTCCCTCGTTCCCGGCTCGAACATGATAGGCGACTCTGCGGCAATGGATGCCACCTGACGTATAGGCGCTCCACCGGACCAGCCGCCTCCGCGGACGTCCTTGCGCTTCGCGCTGCATTCGAATGGAAAACCGCCTGTATGGTTAAGGCACATCCTGACAGTCAGCACATTTTTCGCCTTGTGCAATGTCATTGTACTGTCTGTCTTTTCATCAAGCACCCAGAGCGTACTGAATTCCGGAAGATATTTGGAAACGGGATCATCCAGAGAAATCTTACCCTCCTCAACGAGCTTCGCAATGGTCACCCCGCAAAATCCCTTGGTCTGGGAGCACTGCATGAACACGTCATCCATGGTGATAGGGCGCTTCGTTCTCGGGTCCGCATAACCGATGCAGCAGGTCTCCTGTACACCATTATTATATAATACACTTATAGCACCCGGAAGCTGGCCGCTGTCCACAAACGGCTGGAGCGCTTCCTGCGCAAATGTCGTCCCTGATTCACGTACATTGCCCTGATCATGATTACATGCCGCGAAAACAAATACTGCGGCAACTGTCAGAATGCGATAAATTCTATTCATCTTTTCAATAAAGTTTAGTGCTATCGTGTAACAATAATGCTTAAGCGTTATCTCTAACCAAACTACAAATTTAACAATCCTGAGGAATCTTAAAAATATTTCCACACATATACATAACAAAAAAAATCCCACTCCGAAAATACGGAGCGGGACCTGCAAGTAGCCGAAGCTACATTTATTTCAATGCGGGATTACATCATTCCGCCATCCGGCATAGCCGGAGCTGCCGGAGCCGGTTCAGGAATGTCTGCGATACCGCACTCGGTGGTAAGGAACATACCTGCAACAGAAGCGGCGTTCTCAAGAGCGACACGGCTTACCTTGGTAGGGTCGATGACACCGGCCTCGAACATGTTCACATATTCATCAGTACGGGCATTGTAACCGAAATCGCCTTTGCCTTCACGGATCTTCTGGATAATCACGCTACCGTCAACACCTGCATTGGCAGCAATCTGACGAAGCGGCTCTTCGATGGCACGGGCAACGATATGAATACCGGTAGTCTCGTCATCGTTTGCGCCCTTGAGGTTCTTGAGAGCCTCAGCAGCACGGATGTAAGCTACACCGCCACCTGGAAGATAACCTTCCTCGACTGCTGCACGGGTTGCGTTCAATGCATCCTCGACACGGTCTTTCTTCTCTTTCATCTCTACCTCAGTGGTAGCGCCCACATAGAGGACTGCAACACCACCGGCGAGTTTGCCGAGACGCTCCTTAAGTTTCTCCTTGTCATACTCAGAAGTAGAAGTAGCAATCTGCTTTCTGATAAGTTCGACACGCTCTGCGATATCTTCCTTGTTGCCAGCACCGCCTACGATAGTGGTATTCTCCTTGGTGACGGTGACTTTCTCTGCCTTACCGAGCATCTCAGGAGTAGTATTCTCGAGAGTGAAGCCTCTTTCCTCTGAAACGAGGGTGGCACCAGTAAGAGTTGCGATATCCTGAAGCATCTCCTTACGACGGTCGCCGAATCCAGGAGCTTTGACAGCAGCAACTTTGATAGTACCACGGAGCCTGTTCACTACCAATGTAGTAAGAGCCTCACCATCAACATCTTCCGCAATGATAAGAAGTGACTTGCCGTCTCTTGCGATAGGCTCGAGAATAGGAAGCAGATCCTTCATTGAAGAAATCTTCTTGTCAGTGATAAGAATGTAAGGGCTGTCGAGTTCTGCCGCCATCTTATCTGAATTGGTCGTGAAATATGGTGAAACATAACCGCTGTCGAACTGCATACCTTCTACGACCTTGACCTCGGTCTCAGTACCCTTTGCTTCCTCAACAGTGATGACGCCGTCTTTCTTTACCTTGGACATGGCATCAGCGATCAGTTTGCCGATAGTAGCATCATTGTTGGCAGAAACAGTACCTACCTGCTCAACCTTGGAGTAGTCGTCACCGACCTCCTGGCTGTGGGCCTTAAGTTCAGCAACTACAGCAGCTACCGCCTTGTCGATACCTTTCTTGAGGTCCAGCGGGCTTGCACCTGCGGTCACATTCTTCAAACCGACATTGATGATGGCCTGTGCGAGGACAGTAGCGGTAGTAGTACCGTCACCGGCCTGTTCATTGGTCTTGGAAGCGACTTCCTTGACCATCTGCGCACCCATGTTGGCGAATCTGTCCTTCAGTTCCACTTCCTTTGCGACAGTAACACCGTCCTTGGTAATCTGTGGTGCACCGAACTTCTTGTCAATGACTACGTTACGTCCTTTAGGACCAAGCGTAACCTTTACTGCATCTGCAAGAGCGTCAACGCCCTGTTTCATCTTCGCGCGTACCTCAACGTCGAATTTAATATCTTTAGCCATAATGTAATTCTCCTATATTATAATATTGCCATAATGTCTGACTGACGTACAATCAGATATTTCTTGTCTTCAACAGTCACTTCCGTACCTGCATATTTTCCGTAAAGAACTTCATCACCCACTTTGACTTCCATAGGCTCGTCTTTCTTTCCGGGTCCGCAAGCTACAACTTTACCCTGCTGAGGTTTCTCTTTAGCTGTATCAGGAATATAAAGTCCTGCAGCTGTCTTGGTCTCGGCCTCTTTAGGCTCAAGTACCACTCTGTCTGCTAATGGTCTGATCATAATTCTATATTTTTAATGTTTTTGTCAATCTTGTTCCGCTCGGGAACCGGACATCTGTAATTCAACTGACGTGCCATAACCGGAATCGTGACATTTTGGCATACAAACTGACAAACTACCCGAAACAGGTAGTGCAGATTCCAAAATAAATCCATACCTTTACGTATTGGACAATAATTACTTAAACACTTTTGCGTATGCACGGTAACCACATTTTGCGAAAAATCTTCGCTACGATAATACCAGCATTGACAATTATAGGATGCGGCACTCAGCAGAGCGCTCCGGACAGCGGATTCGCGCAGTATATTGAAGCCTATACGGGCGGCATTGTCAATGGGGGCAGCAACATTGTCATAGAACTTGTCTCTCCGGCAGAAGGGCTGGGCGGTACAGAAAGCGAGCTGAACAGCAGCGCAAAAGACCTTTTCAAGTTCTCTCCGTCGATTAAGGGCACGGCCAAATGGAGAGGTGCGCAGAGGGTGGAATTCATTCCGGAAGACGGGGAACTGAAACCCGGCAAGAGATATGACTGCACATTCTATCTTTCGAAGGTAGCCTCCACCGACAGCGAGCACAAGAATTTCAAGTTCAGTTTCACGACTGCCCCGAAGCAGGCCTCTCTGCAGAAAACCGCGATGAGCATCAAGGCGGACGACAAGGGCAATGCGATCGTGACGGGAACATTGACCTTGAGTGAAGACGTGGCGGTCAGCGAGCCTGCATCGCTGCTGGAATTCGGATGGAATGAGGACGGGGCGGCTTTCGAGGTCAATGCCGCAGATGCCCGCAGGTTCACCTTCACCGCATCAGGGCTGAAACGAGGAAGTGAGGACAAGACATTGACAGTCAGGTTCAAACCTGGCAGGACAGGGTTTGCCGAATGTAGTGAACTGAAGGTCTGCATACCTTCGGCCGACTCGTTCAGAGTACTCGACACCGAACAGTCAGACGGTGAGGACAAATACATATATGTAACATTCTCCCAGCCGCTCAGCCAGGGCCAGGACCTGAGAGGACTTGTATCATTGACCAGCTACGGAAGCAGCAGCGGACTCCGCAGCACGATGAGCATGGCCGACAACCGTATCAAGATCTACTATGAGTCCGACGACGATGCCCAGATGCAGCTGGAAATAGACAAGGGTGTGCGGGATATTGACGGCAACAGGCTCGGAGAGAATTGGATGAAGACATTGGCGACATCCACCCCTGCTCCGCATGCAGGATTTCTCTCTAACGGCAACATCCTGCCGGACACCAGGAATCTGGTCATACCTTTCCATGCCCAGAATCTCAGGGCAGTGGATGTCAGTATCCTGGAAATCTATCCGAAGAATATACCTATGTTCCTGCAGGACAATGATCTAAGCGGCGACAACAGTCTGCGCAGAGCGGGAAGACTGGTATATAAGAATACGCTTATGCTGGACTCCGACCCGTCCAAGGACCTTTCTAAGAACAATGTCTTTACGGTGGACCTGTCAGGGCTTTTCAACAAAGAGCCGGGTGCGATATACAGGATGAAGATATCCTTCAGACAGGAGTACTACCTCTACAGCAATGCTGCAGGAAGCCTCGGCGGAGACAATCTGATAAGTCTTTCCTCCGGGCAGATGAGTGAGGAAGACGAGGCCGTCTGGGATGAGCCTTATCCGTATTATTATGATGGAAATTACGACTGGAGCAGATACAACTGGAGAGACCGCAACAATCCGCGTACTCCTTCATACTATATGAATTACAGTTTCCCTTCACGGAATTTCCAGGTCTCAAATCTGGGTGTCATCACCAAATACGCTCCTGACAGCAAGACAGCCGGACAGGTTTGGGTGGCAGTCAGCGACCTGATCTCCGCAGAGCCGGTTTCAGGAGCCGAAATCAAGATTCTGAACTACCAGCTTCAGGAAATTGGAAGCGGAAAGAGCGGCTCGAACGGTGCTGAAATGGTGAAACTCACCGGCAGGCCGTTCCTCGCAGTCGTGTCCAAAGGCAATTCCACGACTTATCTGAAAGTTACCGAGGGCAATGAAAAGTCTCTCAGCAGATTCGATACCGGAGGGGAAATCCTGCAGAAAGGAAT
>ERZ779830.427-NODE-427-length-8693-cov-1.56055_pt1 | contig 8693 bp, 8 predicted proteins | sample MGYA00511251_ERZ779830 | MGnify/ENA primary metagenome ERZ779830 (study PRJEB29588, sample SAMEA2146731) | human gut metagenome | biome: human gut; feature: human-associated habitat; material: faeces | place: Denmark | collected 2008/2010 ... | reverse complement strand
AACGTATTCCCGAAAAGTTCATGCGTCACATAGTCCGGCTCGATGGCCTCGACGATCTCTCTGGCGGCTCTCGTCTGAAACGGATCATGATGATCCAAAGAACATATATGACGCATCATGACCTGATTCGTCAGCGGAACCGGCATTCCCCTCCTGAACTGGCGGATATAGGCTCCAGAAAGAGAGCAGGAGAGATGAATACCTTTCACGAGCGATCTCATTTCCCCCAGCTGCTTCATGCTTTCCCTGATATATAGCGCGGCCTCTTTTTCGCTTGTCAGATCCGGATTCGTGATCATGAAATGTCCACTGTCAAACATAAAGCCTGTATGAGCGGGATCATCCAATTTTGTGAAAAAGTATTCCACCTTCTCTGGTTCAAGCCGGTAAAGCCCCGGCCAGAAGATATTTTCAAAGAGAATGAATACCCCGTCCGGGATCAGATCGCGGAAAGACTGATAGAGCTCTGCCGTCGCTGCCAGAACTTCTTCATCGGTATGGCGGAAGTGCCACGAAAAAGCCTCTTCAGGCGTACTCTCCTGCACATGCCAGACCAGATAGCGGGGCTTCTCAGCCAGTGCGGCACGGATATTCGCACGGATGACCTGTATCCACCCTTCTCTATCCTCTGCGCCATACATTTGGCGTATATTGTCCTGATTTGTAAAAATCTCAAACAGACGATCCTTATTTCCTTCATAGAAATCCATCCAATAGGGCCAGTACCTGAGATGCGTTCCCACAGTGATCTGCAAAAAAGGCGGACTCCCCGCCTGACTGCCATATATGAGGTTTTCAACCCCATCCAGACCTTCCGCATGGATAAGACGCGAGATCTCCTCCTCCCGGTCACCCGGCATACGATAGTAGCTGATCAGTTGTTTCATCGGAGTATATCCTTTTCTATGTATCTGACTGGAACAGTTTATTATTTATCAAAAAAGCGATTGTACACATCTACCGCTTCCTGTGCCTTTTTTACAGCTTTATTTCTGGCTTCTATGATGGCATTCACATCATTTGTCGCTCCGTCAATGTAGTGCTGGCAGGCTTTCACATACAGATCCACTTCTTCTGCATATTTTTGAAAAGCGGCTACATCCTGGATCCCCTTCTCCGGCGGTACAGGCACTGGCGGAAGGATGGCATCCGGAGATGGATATGCCTCTGTCATCTGTGTCGCTGCCGGATCGACCTCCGGGCTCGTCTTCTCCTCCTCTGCAAAAACGCATCCCGCACCAAGAAGGGCGAAGCATAAAATAAAGGCACCCATTTTCTTTTTCATTTTCATTCCTCCTTAAAAATGAGAAATTCATCGTTGTAACACCTAAAAAAGCCGCACGAAGTCAGGATGGACTTCTCCACCCCAAGATCCTGCGGCCACTCTCTCGATGGCTTACGATCAGACTACATCTTTCAGGCGCTCTGACTTGGTTCCCTGCTCTCCCATGTCCGTGCGAAGGAACTGCCATGAGAAAACTCCCTATACAGTTGCGGAACAGTTCCGGAGTCTCACCGGATTCCCCTGTAAATATCACTTACTAACCTTTTCATAGGATATTCTTATTTCCCACTAATGTCAAGAGATTTTATTGTCTTATGATACTGGAGGACTGACATAAGTAGCCGATGCGCACTTTCCGATGGCTGTGCGTTATCCCTTCAAATCCTGATAACCTGAAGAAACGCTGATTCAATCGCAGCGTCAGATGTATTCGGTGTTTGTGTAAAGGAACCTCATCATTCCCATAAAAAAAAAGCAGAGCACTTGCTCTGCTTTTCATGTTTCTTATTCTGCTGCGATAAACATCGGATACAGCGGCTGGTCGCCTTCGTACATTTCAAAGGTGACATCCGGGTAGGCTTTTTCTGCCTTCTCGATCTCTTTCTGACAGTCTTCTTCCGAAAGGTCTTTTCCGAAGTAAATGGTGACGATCTCGGTATCTTCATCAATAAGTTCACCAAGTACCTGCATGAAGCAGTCGGAAAGCTTCGGCACGGAGATGACTTCACAACCTTTGACAAGACCCATGAAATCGTCCTTGTGAATGGTGGATTCACCGACGATGCTATCACGTACAGCGGTCGTGATCATACCGCTCCTGATGTCTGAAAGACGATCGGCCATGGCATCAAGATTTTCCGCGATAGTGGCCTTACCATCAAAAACCATAGCAGCTGCCAGCCCTTCCATCGGGTTCGTGGATGGTACGATATGGACTTTTTCACCAAGCATTTTCTTCAGCTGCTGCGCAGCAAGAATGATGTTTTTGTTATTTGGCAGGATGATATATTTCTCATACTGTCCATTTTCCATACCTGCCGAGAGTTCCTGCACGGATGGATTCATGGACTGACCGCCGGAGACAACATCACAGCCTGATTTTTCGAAAAGCTCTGTCCAGCCTTCCCCAGAGACCACGGTCAGGATAGCGGTTTCTTTTCCATCTTCTGCTGCTTTTGTTTATTTTTATGAAATTGGTCGACCATGTTATCACACTTGATGTCATGGAGCGTACCCCAGTCCGCTGCCATGTCCAGGACATGGCCCGGACGCTGGGCGTGGATGTGGACCTTCACCAGATTATCGCCCGCAGCGACGATCATAGATTCACCCCAGGAAGAAAGCTTCTGGCGGACCTCACGAGCACTTACTTTACATGGGCTGATGATGAATTCCGTGCAGTAGGGATACTCAATGGAGAAAGACTCTCCTTTTGCTTCCAGACGGCTGATGACCGGCTTCACATCGACTTCGATATCCTCGACTTTTCCGGTCAGACCATTCAGACAACCCATCAAAAAGAAGATCAGTCCCTGACCACCGGCATCAACAACATTCGCATCTTTTAAAATCTGCAGCTGTTCCGGCGTCTTAGCGAGTGCTTCTTCTCCCGCATCGATAGATGCTTCCAAAATTTTGCTGAAATCCGTTTCCACGCGGTATACATCATGTGTCCCTTTCGCAATGCCGCGAGCTACGGAAAGGATGGTGCCCTCCACCGGCTTGGTGACAGCACGATATGCATACAGGATACCGTACTGGAAAGCCTTGCTCATCTGTCCGCAGGAAGCGGTCTTCTTGCCATGCAGGCCGCGGCTGATGCCATGAATGATCTGCGAAAGGATGACACCAGAATTTCCGCGTGCCCCCATGATAGCACCAGCAGAAGCTTTCTCAGCGATGATGCCAACCGGCTCTTCCGGGCTGACTTCCGCAATCATGCTGTACATGGATTTCAAGGTATTCAGCATATTATTCCCTGTATCGCCATCCGGCACGGGGAAAACATTCAGCTGATTGATAATTTCATATTTCTTCTGGAAAAGCTGATACGCTCCTACCAGCATATTTTTGAAACAATTCCCATCAATAACGGTATACATCATTCTCTCCCCCATTTATTTGGCTCTTTCAAAAATGAATCCAGTAAGACCAGGTCCCAGATAGGCTGTCAGAACCGGGGTCGCCGTCGTGAGTGTAATGTCCATGCCCGGATACATTTCCTTCGCTTTGTCATAGAGCACTTTCGCTCCGGCTTCATTTTCGATGTGTACGATGCCGAGTCTCTTGAGCGGCTCCTGCTTTTTCAGATAATCGATCATGAGAGCATTTGCTTTTTTTGTCGTGCGCACCTTCCCTAAAGCATCTACTTCATTGTTTTCATTCAAGTAAATCACCGGCTTGATTTTGAGAATGCTTCCAATGAGGCCGGCAGCCTTCCCGATGCGTCCTCCGCGCTTCAGATAGTCAATGGTATCGAGCGCGACGGTGAGTCCCGTCCGCATCGAGGCTTCTTCGAGCGCTTTCGCGATTTCCTCATAGGAAAGCCCCTTCTCGATCATATCCAGACCATCCTCCAGCAGATGGATCATGCCGATCGCCGTCGTTCTCGTATTGATGACCGTGATATTCTTGCGTCCCGACTGTCGGGCAGCCAAAAGTGCCCCGTTGTACGTGCCGCTGATGGTGGAGCAAATGCAGAGCACAATAATCGGGTCTTCGGCAGGAATATCGGAGAACAGCTTCAGAAAATCGCCGGTACTCGGCTGGCTCGTAGGTACCGATTTCTTCGTCGCTTCGGAATAGTCGATGACAGCCTTAATGGTTGCCTCGCTTTCCGGTACGTAATTCTCTCCCATTTCAATGGTCAGGGAAATACAGTGTACATTCGGGTGATGGGCTAGAAAATCTGCACCAACGCCGGAGGTACTGTCCAGAATCAAATGAATCATAGCAGTATGTTCCTTCCTATTGTTATTATGTTAGCGGTTAAGAGCTGGCAGGCATTTATAAGAGCGCATCATGAGCGAAGTGACATGTCGATCCGCGTCTTTCCGCAAGATCACAATGCCATTTCTCATATCAAACATATCCATGCCGGTCAAATGCATGGATGCCCTGAAACGCATTACGCTTTTTTCTCTTTGGCTGCTTTTCTTTCCGCCTGACGTTCCTTGAATTCCTTCAGGAGCTGCTGGTAGTCATCATCATCGTAACCATTGGTCGCAAGCATATATTCATGCAGCTTCTTTCTCTGTTTTGCTACATTCAGCGCAGACAGCTCAAAAGGATCGAGGGAAATTCTTGCCAGCATTTCACCGGTCGAAGAATAGCCGACGATGCCTTCGCCAAGGATGTCCACCAGCTTCTGCTTCTTCACTTCTTCACAGAAGGTATGGAAAAACTTATCTGCTTCCTTCGCCATGCTGTCGCGAAGACGCTTGTACTCTTCGCCTTTGTCTGCAGGAATCTTGAAGCCGTCAATCATGACATATTTTTCTGGTAAATTAAACATTTTATCACCTATTCGATTTTATATTTATCCACTGTATTTAACTATATCGCCCAAGCTGATTTTGGTCAAGTTTTTTGCACCATTTTGTACTGATATTCTCAAGGAAATCAGTACATTTTCAAGGAATCCTGCTATAGTATATCTAAACATTTTTTATGTTTGATTTTAAATGAGAATACGCCTGTAAAACAGAAGGGTGCGTTTGAAAAAAGCTGAACCAGAGAAGGTACGAATGGGCCTCTCGCCCCCGCAAAAAGCCGCCTGGCCTCAAAGACCGGGCGGCTTTTCTAAATTCGATTATTCTACAATCAGATTTTTCTTTTCTTCTTTAGGGAAGACGAGGTTCAGAATAACAGCGACAACAAAGACAACAGCCACACAGTTTTCCGCAAAAACACTGCGGAAGAGTTCCGGGAAGATATGGAAAATCTGCGGGGTCTGTGTGAAACCAAGACCAATGCTGAGAGAGAGGGCAGCGATGCTCATATTTCTCTGCGAGTAACCGCATTCTCCGAGCATACGGACACCGGAAACAACGATAGAGCCGAACATCATGAGCGTGCAACCGCCGAGAACGGCATCCGGAAGGGACGCCAGGATGACGCCAAGGCCAGGGATAATGCCTGCCAGAATCATAAGTGCCGCACCGCATCCGATAGCCTTACGGTTTACGACCTTGGTCATAGCGACAAGACCGACATTCTGGCTGAAGGATGTGATCGGCATGCAGCCGAAAAGGGAAGACAGTGAGCTCACGAAGCCATCGACCGCGATGGAGCCAGAAACTTCACGGCTCGTCGCCTGGCGACCATACCCCATCATGGCAAGAGCACTGGTATCCCCCAGCGTTTCTGTTGCGGAGACGAGGAAAATCAGGAAGAAGGAGAAAATGGCATCTCCATGGAATTCAAGCGAGATCGGCATGATCCCGGGAAGGGAAATGAGCGGGACTTCCGTCAGACGAGACAGATCGACCATGCCGAAGCAGTACGCAGCGATATAGCCAACGACAAGCCCGAAGAGGACGGAAAGCTGCTTATAGAAAGAGTGTGCTTTAAGATTCCACGCAAGGCAGGCGACAAGCGTGATGGTGCCGATCAGGTAATTCTGGGCGCCAAAATTTGGATTGCCAAAGCCGCCGCCAAAAGAATTGGCCCCGATGGGAAGCAGGGAGAAACCGATAGCCGTCACGACGGACGCAGACACGATCGGCGGGATAAATTTCCTCCACCAGGAGGCGCCAAGGCCAAGGATACCTTCCAATATGCCGCCAATGAGCGCAGCACCAAGGACTGCACCATAGCCATACTTGGTACCGATGATGCAGGCTACGGAAACGAAGGTGAAGCTGATCCCCATGATGATCGGCAGACCGCTGCCAAAACGCCAGATCGGGAAAAGCTGGAGAAGAGAACCGATGCCGGCTACGATCATCGCAGACTGCACAAGTGCCGCCGACTCCGCCGGATCCATTTTGACAGCACCGGCTACGATGAGGATCGGCGCGATATTGGCCACGAACATGGCAAGTACATGCTGCAGTCCGAAAGGAACCGCTTTTCTGATTGTGATTTTCCCATTGGGTTCATAAATCGGATCTTTTTCCACAATACACTCCTAACTGTAATAATTATTGGACTCCCTACAGAAATTCACTGCTTTGCATCTTTGCGCATTATCTAAAAGTAATCGTGCCTGTTTCTGCATCCATCTTTTCGATAATAGCCAACGATTTCACATCAATGCCGGAAGCACGGAGCTCATCACCGCCGCCCTGAAATCCTTTCTCGATACAGATACCGACACCTTCTACGATGCCGCCGGCCTGTTTGACAAGATCGATCAGCCCCTGCACAGCGCAGCCGTTTGCCAGAAAATCATCCATGATGAGGATGTGTTCACCGGCATTCAGATATTTCTTGGAGGCTACGACATGATTCACTTTATTATGTGTGAAGGACTTCACTTCGGTCGCATAGACATCCTTATCCATATTGCTGCCTGCCGACTTTTTGGCGAAGAGGACCGGAACACCGAAATATACTGCAGTGAGGCAGGCAATGCCGATACCGGACGCTTCGATGGTCAGGATCTTATCCACCTGGCGGTCACCAAAAAGTTTCTTGAACTCCTTCCCCAGTTCACTAATGAAAGGGACATCGATCTGATGGTTCAGAAAGCTGTCGACCTTGAGTACATTTCCCGCTTTGATGACGCCGTCTTTCATAATTTTCTTCTGCAGTAAATTGAGCTCGCCCACGATACTCCTCCTCATTTCACTCACGGTCTGCCAAGCTGAACCGTGCTGACAAAAATATTTTACCTATTTTATCACGTTCCTTTACCCAGTGCAAAATTTAACGTAAAAAACGAGCCGGAGAGGCTCGTTTTTAGGGTATCAGAAATGAAGGATAGGCTTCCTCTTTTTTATGTTTGTTGACGCTTCCATGAAGAGAAAATCATATCCTCTTTGTCTTACAGTCTACCATCAGAAGAAGACCTCTGTCACGCCCGCGCCCCCATTTCTATAGTCAGCTTCATGGAATTCCTTTACGAAATTCAGCGTACGAAGATACTCCTGGATCCCCTGACGCAGTGCGCCGGTCCCTTTGCCATGAATAATCTGCACCGGCGAAACGCCTGCCATGAAACATTCATTCAGAAAACGATCTACTTCAGGGACAGCCTCATCGACTGTTTTCCCGATGACATTGAGCGTGGTATGAACGGTACGAACACTCGCCGCACCCCGGGTAGCGAACGGACGACTGACCGGCTTCCTGACCTTCTTCACCGGTTTCTTCGTCTCGAAGCAATGCTCCGGAGTCACGGTGACATGCATCAGACCGCAGGCGATGGTGATCTTATTCCCCGACACTTTGGTGATGGTGCCATCACTATCCAGCGTATCGATATAGACATAGGTGATCTGCTCCTTGGGAAGCGGATTTCTTCGGTTTTCTCTTCCGGGGAGCGCCATGGCATCGATCGCACCACGCACTTTGGAAACATGCTGCTGGAGATCATCCTTTGCCATCGCTGAGGCCTTTTTCTTGAGATCTTTGATGATGGCTTCTGACTGATTTCTAAGATCTCTTTTGATAGTCTCCGCTTCTTGTCTGGTTTTCTCCAAGATCTGGTCTTTCTTTTTATAGAAAGCATCCGTCTCTGTCCTAAGTTCGTTCCGCAGTTCCTCAGCCTTCTTCAGCTGGGCTTCCACCTCTTCTTTTTCATGCGCGACTTCACGCGTCTGGCGGTTCAGCCGTGCCATGACTTCTTCCATATTGTGAAGCGGAGAACCTTCTTTCAGCTGGCTGGCACGAGAAAGGACAAGGGGCGGCATGCCAAGTCGCTTGCAAATGCTGAAGGCATTGCTGTTCCCCGCAACGCCGATGATAAGGTGGTAAGTCGGCGTCAGTGTCTCTTCGTCAAACTCTACGAATGCATTTTCGATGCCGCGCGTCTCGTAAGCGAGTTTTTTCATTTCACTGAAATGGGACGTAATGATAGCGGGTACTCCCTGCATCTGCAGATACTCCGTAACGGACTGTGCAAGCGCGGCTCCTTCAACAGGGTCTGTGCCTGAACCCAGTTCATCGAGAAGCACCAGATCTTCTGTCCCCACATGAGAAAGAAAAGCCGTGAGCTGTGTGATGTAGGAAGAAAAGGTCGAAAGATTGTACTGGATGCTCTGCTCGTCACCGATAATGGCATAAATATTTTTATAAATTGGAAGCATCGAGCCCTCAGCCGCCGGAATAAAGAGACCGGACTGATTCATGAGCGATAGAAGCCCCGCTGTTTTGATCGCGATGGTTTTGCCGCCCGCATTCGATCCTGTAATGATGAGGATCTGGAAATCCATTCCCAACGTCAAAGATATCGGCACCACCT
>ERZ779830.425-NODE-425-length-8723-cov-1.92144_pt1 | contig 8723 bp, 9 predicted proteins | sample MGYA00511251_ERZ779830 | MGnify/ENA primary metagenome ERZ779830 (study PRJEB29588, sample SAMEA2146731) | human gut metagenome | biome: human gut; feature: human-associated habitat; material: faeces | place: Denmark | collected 2008/2010 ... | reverse complement strand
TAATAGGAGAATTTTATGGAAAAAGAAATTTTAGAAAATCCAGTAGTTAAGAATGGTCTTGCAATATTGTCCAATATTAATGATGAATTAAAATATAATAATATATTAAATATTAATAATTTATTATTAAAAATGTCAGTAATATTAGGAGAAAATTTTGATGTTTCTAAAGAAAAATTGAGTGATGTTATTATTAGTGAAACCAATAAAATATTGGTTAATTATTCACCAACTTATAATTATGTATTTAGTGATAATTCCTCATATGAAATATTTTTATTTATTAATGAATACATGAAAAAAATAGTTATGAATGAAAAATATGTTGATTTGTTTAATATAACTCCAAAGGAAATAGAATATATAATGGATAATACATATACTTTAGATCCAAATGGAAGTGCCACGATTGATGTTTTACATAGAATAGTTGATATTAGTAATGGAAATTTATTACAATTTGAGGAAGATAGATTAAGAAAAATAGATAATTATCAGTATCAAACAGTAGAAAATAATAAAGATAGTTTATTAAATGAATATTCTAAATGGAATATGAGGAGTAAAGCATTTATTGATTTTAAACCATTAGAAGAATTATCATTAGTATTAAACTTTCCTAAAGGATATAAAATAATTAAACAATCAAAAGATGAAAATCCACAACATAGTTTATTGATTTCAAAAAATAAATTATCAGAACAATTTAAATATTCAACATTAGTTGCAAATTATAATAAGAAACAAGATAGAAGATATTTTCAATCACTTTTCTTGCGTAAACCTAATGAATTCGAACAATTACAACAAGATTCTATTCCTGCAATTACAACTAGAGTAGAATTATCTTCAGATGATGGATCTGGTTCAGTATTAAGAAATTTTAGTAGGTTAGAACAAGCACAGTTTTTAAAAGAAATTCAAAATGATTTTGAAAAACTTGATTTAGGAGAAGTAGCAAATTATTTTCATGATATGGTTTATAAGCGCAGTCTTTCAATTAGAAAAGGTTTTTAAACCTTTTTTTATTTTAAAAAGACTTGACAAAGATTAAAAAAAAGTGTATCATCAATCTCCTGCCTTCAAAAAGGAGGAATCTATAAATGAAGTATTTAATCAATTTAATAAGAAAAGAAAATATAAAAATATTGAATTAAATTCAGAAAATCATATTGAATGATTTTGTATGAATTAAGGAAACATATGGTACTTTAGTTGAGAAAAAAAGAATTTTATGGTGTATCAAGGGGAACAATCGGGTTCTATAATTATAAAAGGTCGGGTCGTTGATACATATTTACATAAAAATTTATTTACTACAGTTGATATTGCACAACTTGGAATATTACACAATAATAGTGAATGTTTGGAAAAAATAAAGATAAAAATAAACAGAAAAAATTTTATCATATAAAAAATTTAATAAATAGTATAAATGATAATTATAGTATTATTTATGAAACAAAAGAATATTATTATTGTTGTTTATCTATAAAAAATGTAAAAGATTTATTTAAAACAAAAATAGGGGGATTTATGGATAAATTAGAAATGTGGTTTGAAAGAATAAAAAATTATCCACGATTGAAATTAAATGAAGCGCAAAAATTATATAAAGAAATGATAAAAGAAAATGATGATGATAAAAAAATTAAAATGAGAAATAATCTTATTAATTCAACAATATATGTCATTTTAAATTGCTTGAAAAATAGTGATTTGGATATTCTAGAAAATGGTAGTTATGATATGGATGATATTATCTCTTCAACTATAGAATATTATATAAATGAAGTTGATAATGGAAATTTATTAAATGTTCCATGCTTTTCATCTTTATTTGGAAAAACGTATTATTCATATTTAAGTAGTATATTTGTACCTCAAAAAGAAGATATTGAAATAAGTAAATTTATAACTCTATATAACTTTGGAGACTTGATGGAAATATTTTTATTGTTAAAAAGAAATAATGATGATATTACATTCGAAGATTATTTAAATGAGGTTAGAAATGCTGAATATATTGATGGATGGAATTGTTATAAAGGTTCAGAAAATTATTTATATAAATGTTTTCAAACATTCCAAAATATTTATTCTAAAATAAATATAAATGATAATAATATTCCATCTAAAACAAAGTTAATGTTTATGAGACATTTATTGGCGGATATATCATTGAGGGAAGATTTTAGTTTAACACCGAAAGATGATTCTAATTTTGAAGATGAAGTAATAAACGATGTACTTATAAAAAAATCTATTGATTATATAGTAAATCATAGTGAACTACAGGAAAGAGAAATCGATATATTAATTAAAAGATTTGGTATTGGTGATGAAAGTGTTAAGACATTAGAACAAATTGGAAATATTTATCGTTTGAGTGGAGCGAGAATAGGAAAAATAGAAGAAAATGCGTTGAAAAAATTAAGAAATCCAAAAATAAAAAGGAATATTTATATTGATTAGGAGGAATGAAAATGAATGAGTATTTATATTGTTTGTTAACACAATTTAACAAATCAAAGGGATTTAAGAAAATAGATCTAAATTCAATATATTATTTTGAAGAATTTAGTGAATGGCTAGAAACACAGGAAAAAATTTCAAAAATTTATAGGAGTTATTTACATAATTTTGGATTAGATATAAATGATTCAAAAGTTGCGGAAGTAGGTAAAGGAAAATATGATTCAATTGCTTTACCAAATACAAAAATAATATCACCTTTTGGTGAAACTATGGGAAAAGAAAATTCTAAGTTAACAATTTGTCAAGATAAATCAATAATTGTTGGTCCTAAAAGTGAGGAGGAATTTGTTGGTAAATTCATTACTCAAAATCCATATGATGATAAGTTAATTGAAAATTGGGAATTACTTCACTTTAATAATAATGATATTTGTGTTGGAATGTATGGTTCTATAAAAGACAAAGATTGTAAAAAAAAGATAAAGGTTTTATTAGAGTTAAAAGCTCATTTATTAGGTGAAAACAAATTAGAGGTTGATACTGTTAATGATAAATATATAGCCTTTTTAAAGAGTGATAGAAAAAAATTGGTAAAAAAATTAGTATTAACAAGATAAATGTTAAAGGTACTTTAAAAATATAGTAGAAAATTATTATGAAGAAATATAGATAATAAATGTAAAATCTTAGTTTTTGTATCTAGAAAAGTGAAACCACACTTAAATTTTGTGAAGTAATGGAAAATTTGACAAAAAAGAAAAAAAAGTGTAGTATATGTGCCAGTATTAAAGAGGGGGAGATATAATTGAAAAAATATAGTAGAAAATTATTATCTGATTATCTATTAGGAAAAAGTATTGATGATTATGACATAGACGAATTGGAAAGTAATCCAGAGTTTATAAAAGAAATAATTGATTTTAGTAATGATAAAAGCATGTATAATTTGTGTGACGACGAATTAAAAAAGAATTTTAATTTGATGAAGTTTTTAGTATTAAAGTTTAAAGATGATGAACAATTTATTAAAAAAATAGCACGTGATTTTTCAAATTGTTCTGATAATGAAACAGATATTTTTGAAATTAATATTATTGTTAGTGAATTAGTAAAAATAGATTATGAGAATATAGCAGAAAATGATAGTTTTATTGATGCTAAAGGTATGTTCCATTTATTAAATTTATCATATATGAGTGAAATGAAGGGTGAAGAAGATTATGATGTAATTAATTTTCTTCAAATGGGATTTATTTGTTTTAAGGAAACTTATGAAGGTAGAAAAACTATAATTGATTATATTGCAAAAGAAATGGTTTCATTAATACTTACTAAGGAAGGTTTATCTTTAGAAGAATTAGTACATTCAAAATTTAAGAGTAAAGAAAAATTAGAAAAAGTAGGAACTATTAATTTTATTATAAATTATATTGCCTCATATGATTCAAATTTAGCTGAATATTTACAAGCAAACATAAAATTAATTGAACCGGTAAAAAATGACTTAGATAGGATAAAAGATAATTTTGAAAATTATAATGATATAAAAAGAGAAGAAATGATGTATTGGATTATTGAATATGTACAAAAAAAATCAGAAGACTTATGCGGATATTTTTCAGGAACACAACTGTTAGAATTTATTGCTAATGATTTAAAAATAGCAGATGATCCAACAATAAAAAATGAAATTGAAGATTATAATAATGAATATGGTGTTAATTCATTATTGTCTGACGAAGATTTTTATGAAACTTTTGACGATAAAGATGACTATGAGTTTGAAAGAGAACTTAAAGAGAGAGCATTAATAAAATCTTTTGAGGAAAGTGGTGATGATGAAGCACAAGAATTTGTAGATATCATGGACCAATTAGAATACGAAAGAATGCAAAAAGATGATAGATATATAGATTTAAAAAATAAAATAAAAGCTGTACTAAAAGGAAATAAAGAACCAGAAAATTATTATGAAGAAACAAAAATAGATAATAAAGGCAAAATCCTAGCTTTTGTACCAAGAAATGGTAGAAAAGAAAAAAAATAATATTATAAAAAATTTTTATATAAATAGAATATGAAACTTTAACTTTATTGTTAAAGTTTTATTATGCTAAAAAATATGTTAAAATAATATTATAAAGAAAGTAGGTAATAAAATGATTAAAGAAGTATATTTTGTAAGACACTCGAAACCATTAAAGGTTAATAATGATAAAAATATAGATAGTTTACAAATTCAAAATGAAAAACAACCATTATCAATTGAAGGAGAAAATATTGCTAGAGAAAAGTTAAATATTGAAGAATTAAAAGATATTGATAAATTATATTCATCAAGTTATGTAAGAGCAATATCTACTGCTAAATATATAGCAGAAAATAATAATATAGAAATTAATGTAATCAATGATTTTGGAGAAAGAAAATTTGGAATTAATTCATGGGATGAACTTCCAGACAATTTTGGAGAAAAACAATTTTTAGATGAAAATTTTAAAACAGAATTTGGTGAAAGTCAAAAAGAAGTAAGAGAGAGAACTTTTAATGCTTTAATGAATGTATTAAAAAGTGATGATAAGAAAATAGCAATTGTATTTCATGGGACTGCAATGTTATTTTTAATTATGACTTGGTGTAAAGTAGTGCCAGATAGTGACAAATATAAAATTTTCTTTAATGGCAATGAATTGTTTTGTGGTAAACATTTTGATTTTTGTGAAACATTTAAACTTACATTTAATGATAATGAGTTAATTGATATTGAAAATATAAAACATGATTAGTTGGTGAAAATATGAGTAAATTTGTAAAAGTAATGTATGGTACAACAAGTGGCGCAAAGAGTGATTTTAATTATAAAATTGGTGAAGTAAATATAAGTAATAATTGGAATTCAAAAGCAGATAATCCAAGAGATTTTGGTGGATTTAATTATTGTAGTGAAGAATGTATTTTAAGATGGTTACATAGAGGAGATACAATCTATGATGTAGATATTCCAAAAGATGCTGAAGTTGTACAATTAGAGGGATCAACAACCATTTATAGAACTAATAAGATAATTATAAAAAATCCAAGAAAAGTTGATGATGATTTAGCCCTTCGTTTTTATGAAATATCAAAAATACCAGAAAAATCATATTATAAAGCTTTAGGTGTTGTAAGTATTATGAATTACAAGAAAACAGCATATGCAATACTTAAAGATAAGGTTAATAAAAATAATATAGATGAAGTGTTAGATGAATGGAATGATTTTATTTCTCATGGTAATAAAGATGATAGAAAAGATGCAAATAATTTTGTGAAAGAAGTAGAAAGTTATTTATATGAAGTTAAATCAGATTTATTAATAAGTAGATTTGTAGGTAAAGAACCATATGTTAAACAATTAACGAATGATAAAATTATTAATTTAACTGGACAAAGTGGTTCAGGGAAGTCTACTTACGCAAACAATAATTTTAATAGTAATGAATATGAAATAATTGATACTGATGAAATATTTAGTGAAGTTAGGTATGAAAAATCATCAGGATTAAATAAAAAATTAGGAGAATATTTTAGAGAAAAATATGATACCTTGCCAAATTTAATGGATGATTTTGATTTAATATATAATGAGATATTAGAGTATTGTAAAAACTTTGATAAAACTATTGTTATAGATTGTGCACAGTTTCATTGTGTTAAAGATATATCAATATTAAAAGGAAAAATAATAATTATTAGAACAGATATTGATACTTGTTATAATAGAACAATATTAAGATGGATAAATTATAAGAAGTTAATTATTATAAAAATATAAGAGGTTAGTTATGAATATTAATGAAGAATATGATGTTGAAATATTAAGAGAAAATAATGAAGGTGATGGAGTTACCAGTGTAAATGGATTTATTGTCTTTGTAAAAGGTGCTTTAAAAAATGAAAAAGTAAAAATAAAAATAGATGAAGTAAATAAAAATTATGCTGTAGGAAGTATTATAGAAATAAAAGAGAAAAGTATTAATAGAAGAATACCAATATGTCCATATTTTTATGATTGTGGTGGATGTAATTTAATGCATATGAATTATAGTTCACAACTTGAATTTAAGAAAAATAAAATAGAATCTATTTTTAAAAAAATATGTAATATGGATATTAAGTTATCTAGTATTAACAGTTATAATATTCAAAATTACAGAAATAAAGTTGTATTTAAGGTAGAAAATGATAAAATTGGTTTTTATAAAAAAAGAACTAATGAAATAATAGATATAAATAACTGTATTATTACTGATGAAAAAATAAATGAAGTTCTTTTAAAACTTAGAGGATTTATAAAAGAAAATATTAATCATAAAATTAAAAATGTCATGATAAGAATTTGTTCTGATGAATTAATGATAAGTATTGATAATTTAAATAGTGAATATAAAGAAAAGTTTATAGAATTATTTAATTATGTAAGCAGTATTTATATTAATGATGAGTTAGTGTATGGAGTAGAAAGTTTAAATCAAAAATTAAATGGGCTTGTATTTGATGTATCACCTAAATCATTTTTTCAAGTAAATCCTGTAACTGCTGAAAAATTATATAGTAAAGCACTTAGTTTTGTAAGTAATTCAGATACTATTGTTGATCTTTATTCTGGAACTGGTACTATTACAATGTTACTTGCCAAAAAGGCCAGAAAAGTAATTGGTATTGAAGTAGTAAAAGAAGCCGTAGAAGATGCTAAAAATAATATGCTTTTAAATCATATTGATAATATAGAATTTATTTGTGATAAAGTAGAAAATAAAATAGATACATTAAAAGAAACTAATATTGATACTTTAATTATGGATCCTCCAAGAGGCGGTAGTGATAAAAAAACATTAAAGTCATTACTTGAAATAGAACCTAAAAAAATAATTTATATTTCATGTAATCCAATAACACTTGCTAGAGATATAAATGTATTAAGAGAAAAGTATGATATAAAAGATGTAAGTGCATTTGATATGTTTCCTAATACTTACCATGTTGAATGTGTATGTATCTTAAAACGTAAACAAACTCTTGAAATTTAAAGAAAAATCAATTATACATTAGGTGTAAAAAGAAGAACAATTTTTAATAAAAAAAAAGGACATTTTTGATCCAAAAAATACTAAATAAATATAAAGATTGTTTGAGGAGGATATGTTTCCTCATACTATATAAGATTGTATGTGTTGTAGAGTTAATAATAAATATAAATTACGAAAGCATGTTTTGAAAGAAGGAAAAATATGAAAAATATAATAATAATTGGATCATCTAGAGTTGGAAAATCTACATTAGCATCTATATTGTGTGCAAAATATAATTTTAACTATATGAGTGGTGATAGCATTAGAAATGCTTTCATTAATATATATCCTGAACTTGGATATACAGTAGAAAATACAATTGAGAATAAAGATTTCTGTAAATTTATAAATTTTATAATTAATGAAAATAATATACATTTAAAAAGAAATATTTATTATGTTATTGATTCAGCTGATATTTTAATTAAAAATGCTAAAGAAATATTTAAAAATTCTTTAATAATTGGTATTGGATGTAAAGAAATTTCTGCTGAAGAATTGAAAAATAAAATATTAGAACATGATATTAATCTTGATTGGACTTATGGATACAGTGAGGAAGATCTTTTATCTATTTCAAAAGAAACGATTAATAATAGTATAAATCTTTATAATGAATGTATTTTAAATAATATTTGTTATTTTGATACTTCATTAGATAGATATGAAACATATAATGATATTTATAAATATATAGAAAGCAATATTGAGGTATAATTATGGATAGAATATTTTTATTTGATCTTGGAAATGTTTTAGCAAAATCGTTAGATGATTATTATTTGTATAATAAATTAAATTGTAAAATTTCATATGATGAATTTTTACAATATTGGTGGAATGATGATTTAGTATTAAAGGCTCATATGGGACTTGTTACAGATGAAGAACATATTGATAAATTATTAAGACTTTGTAAAAGTGATTTATCCATTAATCAATTTTATGAAATATATAATAGTTTAGATACTTCTTTATATGATGAAACTATCGAAATTATAAATGAATTAAAGAATAAAGGATATAAGGTTGGGCTCTTATCTAATCTTAGGTTAATGGATTATAAAAGATATGAACAACAAATAGGAAAAATAAATTTTGATTATATATTTTTATCATATAAAATGAAATGTA
>ERZ779830.424-NODE-424-length-8724-cov-1.69708_pt1 | contig 8724 bp, 6 predicted proteins | sample MGYA00511251_ERZ779830 | MGnify/ENA primary metagenome ERZ779830 (study PRJEB29588, sample SAMEA2146731) | human gut metagenome | biome: human gut; feature: human-associated habitat; material: faeces | place: Denmark | collected 2008/2010 ... | reverse complement strand
GCATGGACTCCGGCATCTGTCCGTCCTGCGCCGATGACCTGCGCCTCTTCGCCCGTCAGCTTCCTGAGTGCCTTTTCCAGCTTGCCCTGGATCGTCTCTTCCGTGCGTGTCTGCCGCTGCCAGCCTTCGTAGCGGCTGCCATCATAGGAAACGATAAATGAATAGTTTGCCATAACGTTTCTCCTTACGAAATCAGAATGAGAAGTTTAAAAGCAGGGATTAGTAGCTAGGGATTAGGGATTAGACTAGGAGACTGAGAGACATCAGACATCAGAGCTCTGACTTCTGACTTCTATTCTCCGGCCTTCGGGCATTGCCCATATATATTCGCTGCGAAGCCGCCCCCTTCATTCCTAATTCCTCACTGCTAATTCCTCATTCGCGCAAAGCTTTCATGCAGAATCAGTGGACGGCACTCCCCAGGGGCTAACCCCGGAAGGAACGCACCACTCATAGGGTATCCAAATATCCGGCATTATATAGAATAACTTATTCGTTATTTAAATAAAACTCTTCGGCGCATCCTCATTTTATGCGCCGCGCCTTCACTCCTCACGCCTAATTCCTCACTCCTCACTTTGAGTCAAAGCGTTTAACAGCTTTGTTGCCTCATATCCAGTCACACCAATTCCTTGATCACCTGTTTCCCTACCGCTTTGTACACCGCGAGAAACAGTCCCACTTCCATGGGGAAGCAAAGGAGATTCTTGATGACGCGGGACAGGAAGATGGCCGAAGCCGCCTTGTCATAGTAGAGGACCAGCCAGAGGGTATTGAGGCCCAGATGGATCAGGAGCATGACAAGAAGAAACGGCATGCAGACATAGGGAAATCGGATTTCCTTGTGATAGAAAAACCATCCAAACAGAAAGCCCGTCAGAAAATCAGACAGCGTGAAGCCGGGGAAGAAAATGCTCGTCCCGATGATCGCAGTACCGATGAGATTATCCAGCGCGCCCACCAGCCCCGCTTTCCACGGTCCGTAGAAAGCACCGACGAGTGCGATGGGCAGAAATCCGAAGGTAATGCGCACAAAGGGCGTCTGGATGGCAAAGACGTAGGACAAAAGCACGGCAAGTCCGGTCAAAATGCCGAGCATGACCAGCTCATGAATTTTATTTTTAGGCATGAAAAAAGACCTCCTCCTGCTTGACTTGCTACAGGAGGAAGCCTTCTGCAGCAGCGGAATGCAGCTTCCGTACCGCGAGTCGGGAAGGCGATGACATACTCATCGCCTTCCTGTCTCTTCGTCCGAGTGACAACTCCCTGTCCACTCGGCACTTCACGCACGGAAGCTTACTCTGCCTGATATTTTTAATTAGTACAGCTTTGCACCGGCCGGGATATGACGATCGACCATGAGGAGGTGGAGCTTTTCTTCGCCCTCTTCCTGATGGATGGCCGAGAGAAGCATGCCGCAAGAGTCGATCCCCATCATCTTCCGTGGTGGAAGGTTTGTGATCGCGATCAGTGTCTTGCCGACCAGTTCTTCCGGTTCATAGTAAGCATGAATGCCGGAGAGAATGATACGGTCTTCGCCCGTGCCATCATCCAAAACGAACTTGAGGAGCTTCTTGCTCTTCGGCACAGCGCTGCATTCCTTGACCTTGACGGCGCGGAAGTCAGACTTGCTGAAGGTATCGAAATCTACGAAATCCTGGAAGAGAGGTTCGATCTCTACCTTGGAGAAATCAATGGCTTCTTCTGCCTCTTCCATATCAGCCGCTGCGGCTTCTGCCTCTTTAGCGACCTTCTTCTCGAGCGCCGTTTCCGGTTTCATCGCCGGGAAGAGGAGGATGTCGCGAATGCTTGCAGAATTCGTCATCAGCATGAAGAGACGGTCAAGACCGATACCGAGACCACCGGTCGGAGGCATACCATATTCGAGAGCCGTCAGGAAATCTTCATCGATCGGATGCGCTTCATCATCACCGTGCTTTCTTTCCTCGACCTGCATCTCGAAACGCTGTCTCTGGTCGATCGGATCGTTCAATTCCGAGAAGCCGTTTGCGAGTTCGCGGCCATAAATGTAGGACTCGAAGCGGATGGTATAGCGTGGATCGGCCGGGTCGAGCTTGGAGAGCGGGGAGACTTCGATCGGGTGACGGGTGATGTGGACCGGCTGGATCAGGTGTTCTTCGGCATAGGCATCGAAGCATTCTGCCAGGATCTTGCCAAAGCCATCAAATTCACTGTATTCTACATGCAGACGGTCAGCGATAGCACGTGCATCATCGATGGTTTTGCATGCATCGAAGTCTTCATGGGTTGGCGTATATTTCTTCACAGCCTCTGCCATGGTGAGTCTTGGCCATGGAGCCTTGACGTCGATTTCTGTATCCTCGTACTTGAACTTGGTCGTACCGTAGGCAGCCATCGCGCAGGCTTCTACGATCTGTTCCGTCTGGTTGATGACGTCTTCGATATCCCCATAAGCCTGGTATGTTTCGATAGCGGTGAATTCCGGATTGTGGCGGGTATCCATGCCCTCGTTTCTGAAGTTTCTCGTGATCTCGAAAATTCTTTCATAACCGCCGACGAGCAGTCTCTTGAGGTAAAGCTCCGGCGCGATACGCAGATACATGGTCATATCGAGAGCATTGAAATGGGTGGTGAATGGCTTCGCATTCGCACCGCCATACAGCGGCTGGAGGACCGGGGTCTCGACTTCGAGGAAGCCGTGGTCCGTATACCACTGTCGAATGGCGCGCATCATAGCCGCGCGCTTGACGAAAGTATCTTTGACTTCCGGATTGACCATGAGGTCAAGGTATCTCTGGCGATAGCGCTGTTCCTTGTCGGTGAGACCATGCCATTTTTCCGGCAGTGGACGCAGCGACTTGGACAGCATCGTGAAATGCAGGACGCGAACAGTGAGCTCACCGGTGTGGGTCTTGAAAACGACACCTTCGACACCAAGGATATCACCGAGATCGACGAGTTTAAAGAGAGCCCATTCATTTTCCGGCAGCTCATCTTTTCTGAAATAGAGCTGGATATCGCCGCTCTGGTCACGCAGGACACAGAATGCGGTCTTGCCCTGCCCGCGGCGGATCATGATACGGCCAGCGAGGCGGACATGAGTTTCATTCTTTTCGAGCTCCTCAGCCTGCTGTCTGATGTCAGATGCATGGTGATCGCAGTCAAACTTCTGACCATATGGTTCTACGCCGAGCGCACGGATCTTCTCCAGCTTTTCACGACGGATCAGCATCTGGTCATTCAGCTTTGGCCCGTTATTCTGATTCATTTTCTCTGTCATTTTTACCCTCATTTTATAAATAGCACAAAAAGGGTCCAGAGTCCCGTGCACCGAGAGAGGGCACTTTTGAAAAGCCCGTCCTGCCTCCGTACCTTGAATCCTGAACCCTGCATCGCCAGATCATGGCGGATTGTGCAGGATGAAAAATCATTTTAATTATCTTTGATCTCGATGACCTTGTACTTCAGTACAGCGGTCGGAGCATCCGCTTCGACGATATCGCCCGCTTTCGTACCGACAAGGGCACGGCCGACCGGAGATTCATTGGAAATCAGTCCCTCGAAAGGATTCGACTCGGTGGAGCCGACGATGGTGACGGTTTCCTGCACATGCTCTTCCATATCTTCGATAACGACGGTAGAACCGACATCTACACGGTTCTTCGTTCCCTTTTCAATGACCTGCGCTGTACGGATCTGCTGTTCAAGCTGCTGGATGCGGCCTTCGAGGAACGCCTGTGCATTCTTCGCTTCATCGTATTCGGAGTTTTCCGAAAGGTCGCCCATGGCAATGGCTTCTTTCAGACGCTGCGCGACTTCCGCACGTTTGACACTGCGGAGTTCGTCGAGCTCCTTCTGCATATTTTCAAGGCCTTCTTTGGTGACCAGGGTACGCTGCATTTCTGCCATGACAATTTGCCTCTTTTCTGAATAATTTTATTCCTTATATGGGGGATCCCATAGAAAGTCATATTTAATAGTATATAGCAAATATAAACGGAGTGTCAAGGAAAGCGGGGACTGATGGCCAAGCCCCACGCAGCGGGATCATTGCCAAACATGCAAAGCGGATCCTATCCATGCAAAAGAGTCCCTGGGAAGGTGCGGCGAGAAAGAAGAAAGCCCCATTGCTTTCGCATTATAGATTTCTTCTTTACCATAGGTAATAAAATATATTTATTCTCACTTGCGAGACTTCTATTCTCATATAGCTTATCATTTTTGTCACTGTGAGGCATTGTGGGGCAATTTCACCCCATTTCAGACGTTCAGAGGATAAACTGCAGAAAGAGATTCTCAGATGCAAGCGTATAGAGTTGCATATTTTCAACATGAATATGCATAATATTCACGAGCCTATTTTTGCTTAAACCCCCGAAAGGACGATAAAAAGGGCAGTTTGAGGTTTTATGAATTTTGGGTGGGAAAAATCATGATACATTCTGATTTATCATTCCAATCCATGCCAATCCGTGATAGCTGCCATTTTCTTCTGTTTTTCTCTTTTTTCCTTTGAAGTCCTCAAAAGTTCATAGGAGTTGCTCTGAAAAAAAATATCAAATTTTTTCAAAAAAAGTCTTGTCATACGGGTTCGATTATGGTATATTGCAATAAATAAAAATTCACGCGCCCTGTTTCGGCAGTTGAGCTGCGAATCGGTCACTCTGTGATCGGTAGGTTTTCTTTATGCCCTGTTTCTTTCACCGTTATCGAAAGCAAATGGGGCTCGTGCATGCCTTGATGATTTCAGACTGCATCATCCGGAAACGTCCGGGACAACATTTTTCCCCCATCATGACATCGTCATGAGTTGGATTAAGAAAGAAGGGAACAAACCTTGTCTAAGAGCAAAAAAATGGGAGTGGTACAGCTCACAACAGTCACAGCCATCAACATGATGGGTTCCGGTATTATTCTTCTGCCAGCGACACTGGCTGAAGTCGGGACAGTTTCTATTTTCGCCTGGATTCTCGCCTCGATCGGCGCGACCATCCTCGCGTATGCGTTTGCCAAGTGCGGCATGTTCACAAAGAAGGTCGGCGGCATGGGCGGCTATGCAGAGTATCGCTTTGGCCGATCGGGAAATTTCGTCTCTAACTTCTGCTATACGATTTCCCTCATCATTGCGAATGTTGCTATCGCAAGCGGCGTCGTCAGCTACGGCTCATATGTCTTCGGCTTTGACCTTTCGCCGGTCGAAGTCTGCCTCGCTACCATTGCTACTCTCTTTCTTGCAGCGACCATCAGTCTGGTCGGCCCGAAGAAATTTGGCAAATTCACCTCTCTCGGTGTCATCTGCGTCGTGATTCCGGTCATCGGCCTCCTCTTTGCCGGCGGTTTCTTCTTCGATGCAAACGTCTACAGAGAAGCCTGGAATCCGTCCGATATGCCGTTCTATGCGGCAATGAAAGACTCCATTGCTGTCATCATCTGGGCTTTCCTGGGTCTTGAAACTGCCTGTGCAAATTCTGATACGGTAGAAAATCCGGAAAAGAACGTACCGATCGCAGTCCTCGCCGGGACACTTCTCGCCGGTGCCTGCTACACCACCTCGACGGCTATCATCGGTGGACTCGTACCTTACCAGCAGCTCATGGTCTCCGGTGCGCCCTTCGGCCTTGCGTATGCCTCCATGTTTGGCGACACTGTCGGCCACATCGTTTCCTGCATGCTCGTCTGCTCCTGCTTCGTTTCTCTGACCGCATGGCAGTTCACTGTATCGGAAGTAGCTCGTGAAGCCTCCAGCATCGGCCTTTTCCCGCGCTTCCTCTCCACGGTCAACAAATTCCGTTCGCCTTATGTAGCTATCGCCTGCCTCTTCGGCATCCAGCTCTGCATGACGCTCGCTACCATCAGCCCGACTCTCCTGAAGCAGTTCAACATCCTGATCAACCTCGCGGTCATGATCAATCTCATCCCTTATCTCCTCGCGATGGGTGCTGTCTCTGATCTGCAGAAAGAGGAAGGCGTACCGATGGGAAAAGCAAAGATCGCAAACATCGCTGCTATCATCGGCGGCATCTACAGTGTATATGCGGTTTCCGGCTGCGGCTGGACCGTCATTCTGGAAGGCGCCTTCGTCACCGCTATGGGTTTCGTGATCTACGCGATCGTTTCGCCAAAGCTCCGTTACACCACAGCACAGATCTCCACCTTTCCACCGATGGAAAAGAAATAAATAAGATAAAAAAACTCCCGACAAAATCGGGAGTTTTTTATTGCCAGATGCAGAGTGAGCCCAAGGGGCGGATCGTTCCTTTGATTCCGTTTGAAAGCTCTGCTCAAATGAGGAATGAAGGTGGCGGCTTCGCCGCGAATATATATGGGTCGATGCCCGAAGGCTTCTTGATAACAGGCTTTCTGTTTTAGCTCTTTCTAACATCGTCCGATGAGCCGCGAATAACAAAGATTTCTCGCTTCGCTCGAAATGACAATACGAGAGAGTCAGATATCTCCCAGTCACTAGTCACCAGTCACCAGTCATTAGTCACCAATAGTTTCGTTTCTATTTCTTCCTTGGCCTTCCTGACGAAGGAAAGCATATCCGGATCCAGCGGATAGCGGATGACGCAGCCGGGCGAGAGAATGACATGGCGGCCGCCCGTCTCTCTAAGCGTCTCATAGATCTGGTGCTCGATCTCATTCTTATGTCCGTCAGTGATATCCATGCGTTCAAGGCCGGCCATGATGCACTTCCCAGTCATGACCTGCGCCTCGTGGATGCCCGGCAGAGATTCCCATGCATGCCAGTTGAAGATCTGAACGGGGTATTTCCGAAGCAGAGGGAACATGATGTGCTTTCCATGGGCATGCAGCACCAGCCCTGCGAAGCGGAAAGGACCGCGATATCATAGGGCATGCCGTACTCTTTGTAGAGATCCTCCTTCACCAGATCATAGGAGGAGAGCTGCGTCGCAAAGAAAATGCCATCCGCACCCAGCTCGATGACGCGCTGGACGAGGGCGCAGGTGGTCTCTGTGATGGCAGTCAGGGCTGCCTTCACTTGCTCTCCATGGCCGGAAGCGATGTGCTCCATCATGTGCGGACACAGTTTGTTTGCCGTAGTCAGCGGACTGAATACAGTGAAAATAACAGGCACCTCGCCATTGGTCTTCTTCAGCAGTCTCTTCAGGTAGTCCTGCTCACGAGCCAGCGCCCCCTCATGGAGTGAGACCGGCTTGACTTTCAGCCAGTCTTCCGGCGTATGGACCGGAGTGGAAATGATTTTCGCCACGCCGCCTCTTTCAATGTCTGAATAATCGACTGTCACGCCGAAGTCTTCGACGCTGTACATACCGTTATTCATCGTCTTCAAGATATCGACGTCATAGGTCTTATAGAAATCATAGGTATGTTCCGCATTCGCTGCGGGATCGAGATCGATCATCGGCAGATAAGACCACAGCGAGTATGGTACACGGTCTACTGCATCTCCACGAATGGCGGCAGCGGTGCGGTCTGCCTTCGTCATAGGGGCAATTTTTTTCCTCTTCATAGAAAAGCTCCTTTCCAAAATGCTATTATTTTTCCTATTATACTATAAATGAAGGGGAGGTTTAAGAACGCGGGCTTCCGAGTGAACCAAGACTTCATCTATCGATCCATTGCCTGTTATCTATGAATGAGTCACTTCCATTGACCATATATTCCTTCCCGTTATCTTTCTTATGCCCGACAATTCTTGATGATTTTAGCTCTAATGAATGCGCGGGACTTTTTTGAACCGCAAGACAGCCGATATCTCTTTTTGAATTCTTAAATTTCAGTGCATAAGAAGAAAGATTGATTGATAATTTCCATGTGTAAGAGTATAATACTTATAAGTGATATTCGATTTTTTATTTTTTCTATCAATCATTTGGGGGATCTCCATGAAATTGACATTGCTCGCCCTGAGCTATTTCCAAAAGACAGCCGAGCTGCAGCACCTGACGCGCGCAGCAGAAGCCCTTCACATTTCCCAGCCGTCCCTGTCCCATACCATCAAGGTACTTGAGACAGAGCTCGGCGTGCCGCTTTTTTCCAGAAGCGGTCGAAACATCGTCCTCACAAGATATGGCGAGATCCTGCTCCGCCATACGAACCGCATCATGCAGGAGTTGCACGGCGCGCAGAAGGAGCTGGCGGATACCAAGGAAGCACAGAAGCTCACCGTCACCATCTCTCTTTTCGCAGCTTCTATGATCATCCCGGCTTTCCTCACCCGTTTCCGTCAGGAGCATCCGGATATCCGTTTCGAGATCCTGCAGCAGCACAATAAGCCGGGTCAGCAGAACCAGAATCATGTGGATCTCTTCCTGTCCTCCTCCATCAATCCGATCGAGAATGACCACTCTGTGACGCTCCTCAAGGAAGACATCATGCTGGCTATGCCGGATACGGATCCGCATGCCAGAAAATCATCTGTCAATCTGGATGAATTTGAGAAAGCGGGATTCATTTCTCTGGAAGCAGGCTCTTCCCTTCGTACCATCACAGACTTCTACTGCCGCATGGCAGGCTTTGTCCCACACGTGGTACTCGAGAGCGACAGCCCGATGACGGTACGTGAATTCATCCGCGCCGGCCTTGGTGTATCCTTCGCGCCGCGCATCACATGGCACGGTGTCGGCGGCGACCATGTCGCGCTGGTGCCGATCTCTTCTCCGAGCTGCTCGCGCTACATCAGCCTTTCGTGGAAAAAAGGCGAGAAGCTCTCTCCCCCGGCAGATATGCTGAAGCGCTATATCATCGAAAATTTCT
>ERZ779830.423-NODE-423-length-8728-cov-11.4878_pt1 | contig 8728 bp, 6 predicted proteins | sample MGYA00511251_ERZ779830 | MGnify/ENA primary metagenome ERZ779830 (study PRJEB29588, sample SAMEA2146731) | human gut metagenome | biome: human gut; feature: human-associated habitat; material: faeces | place: Denmark | collected 2008/2010 ... | reverse complement strand
TTGACAACGGCAGTCATGCACTTGTTACAACCGTAACAGACGCACTCCATAATGTGCAGGCTACCCATACCAATGGCAGCGGCAAGACTGTCAAGTCCATCCAGCACAGCGGTCCGGACGGTGAGATTACCACCACATTCGAGTATGACGGCATCCAGCGGCTTGTAAGGGTTACTGACACCGAGGGCAACGTGACCACATCCGTTTACGACATGGGCGACCGCCGCACGGAGGTCAGCCACCCGGCAAGCGGCATCACCTCGTTCACTTACGACCCGCTCGGCAACGTGCTCACCAAGCAGACGGCGAACATGGCGGAGGAAGGCAAGATGATCACCTATACCTACGACTATCACCGTCTGACGGGTATCAGTTATCCCGACCATCCGGAAAACAACGTCAAATATTACTATGGCGGACGCAACGCCTCCCACAACCGTATCGGCCGACTGATGATGCGTGAGGACGGAACGGGTGCCATCGAATACTTCTACGGCAAGATGGGTGAGGTGACAAAGACACGCCGCACACTTATCGTACCTAACCAGGCGATTGCCACCTACGTTACCCAATGGACTTACGACAGCCACAACCGCCTCCTGGAGATGATCTATCCCGACGAGGAAAAAGTGACTTACTCCTACAACCTTGGTGGCCTGCTTGAGAAAGTCCGTGGTGAGAAGTCATACGGCTATGACTACATCACCAAGCTGGGCTATGACAAGTTCGAGCAGCGCAGCTACCTGAAGTATTGCAACGGTGCGGAGACGTTCTACACTTACGACGACCGCCGTCGCCTGAGCAACCTCGCGGTGAACAGCGGCAACAAGACCATCATGGACAACGACTATACCTTTGATGCTGTCAGCAATGTCCTTTCGGTGGCTAACAATGCCTCGCTTCCTGCCAGCGGCAATGCCGGCGGCCGGATGTCGCATGCCTATACCTACGACGGACTGTACCGTCTCGTTTCCGCTACGGGTACTTATACAGGAGCCGACAGCAAGTCTGCGTCCTACACCCTTGCCATGGGCTACGACAATATGCACCGCATCAAATCGAAGAGCCAGCATCTGACTCAGGACAACGTGCAGTTCAACGGCACGCTCAATGTAGGCTATGACCTGTCATACACATACGGTACTGAAGCCGGTAAGAAATTCCAACTTGCAAGTGTTAAAGATGTGAATTATCGCACGGAAGAGACTCCGGGAGACAATAATATCGAAAACAATCACGTATATTTGTATGACAAGAACGGAAATCTTGTATATGTGAACACCGGACGTATGATGAAGGATGGACATAATGAAGTCGGCACAAGAGAGCGCAAGCTCATCTGGGACGAGGAGAACCGTCTGCTCGCGGTGGACGACAACGGCTTCGTGTCCAACTACTGGTATGATGCCGACGGTGAGCGCACGGTCAAGACTTCCGGCGAAAGCGACCAGGTGTATGTCAACGGAGTCTTCTCTGGCGGCTCCACCAATACCGCGAAGTTCTCGCTCTATGTCAGCCCGTATCTCGTGGCCAACCAAGGCGGCCGTTACACCAAACATATCTACGCAGGCAGCCAGCGCATCGTGTCAAAGGTCGGCGATTTCGCCTCCTACGGCTCTGACCCGCGCCGCATTGAGTATGCAGGTGCCAACACTGACGGTCTTTCTGTCAACTATAAGGCTAAGTATGCGGCACAGCAGCAGGTAATCAAGGACAATTACAAGACCTTTGATGTACCTTACAACGGTACCGACAACGACAACTACGCCGACGGAGAGGGATTCTGCTGCAACGACGGCTCTATGGAGGCGGCGGTTGCTCAGGCACGGAAGGCACAGGCACACGCAGTTGCCAAGTCTTTCAAAGACCCTGACAACTACGAGAACCTGCAGTTCTTCTACCATCCTGACCATCTTGGAAGTTCCTGCTTCATCACCAACCTTGAAGGCGAAGTGGTACAGCACATCGAGTATGTGCCGTTCGGAGAGGTTTTCATAGAGGAGCGCAACAGCGTGTGGAACACGCCTTACCTCTTCAATGCGAAAGAGTTTGACGAGGAGACCGGTATGTACTACTATGGTGCGAGGTACTATGAGCCAAGGTTGAGTCTATGGATGTCAACCGACCCAATGGAAGAAAAGTATCCGGATTATTCAACATATATTTATGCGGCACAAAATCCTATTGCATATTCAGATCCTACCGGTATGGAGATTAGGGGTGTAACTAAAAGTGACGCTGAAGAATTCAAAAGCGATGTTCATTTAATTTTAGGAGATTCGAAGTTTGATAATTTACGTTCTTTGATTTCATTGAAAGGTAAAAAGTTCCAACAAATTCCTGACGCAGCACTGGCAGACGCTCTTGATGGTGTAACTTGCTCAGAAGATGAAATGGCATATATTAGCTTACTCGTCAATACCATTAATTCTAAAGAAGTTCATTCAATAGAATATTTGAAGGATGGAGAAGAAGTTTCATCAAGCGGGTACTCAGATATTAATAAGTATCTGAACAGTATTGACCCTGATAGTAAAATTGGAGATGCATTCAGAAAACGAGAAGAACGTTCTGATGGGTCTACACGCTACTATTACGATGATGCCACCATTCAAACTCTTGGAGGGGAAGGATTCAATGTCCCAACATCTAAAGGATCGCATTCTTTTATTAGGGGTGTCCAAGATAAGCTTAAGGCCGTAACATCTGCACATGAATTATTGGGTCATGGACTACCATCTGCAAGAAAAGAAAGTCCTGTACATAATAATACAAACGCAATTAGAACGGACAATCTTGTAAGGAGATTGCTCAGACTCCCCCAAAGAGATGGATCAGACCATGCCGGAGGAAAAGATATTGTAAGTCCTTATAGTTTGCCTTATACTAAATAACAACAAGCATTCGCTAAACTTGGTATATGTAGAACCATATACCAAGTTTAGCAATACTATATATTAAAGCAATAGGAATATGAGAGAAATTTTGTTTTTTTATATTATGTTCATCGTGGTCGGAAACAGCAAGGTTTTTGCTGAGCCTAATACGGTACAGGGAAACAGAGAATTAGTATCTGCTATTCTCAATAAAATGCCAGAATCTACAACTAACGAGTCGAAAATTGTTTTTGGTATTAAAGAACAATTTTATTTGATAGTTGTCAACGATACCATAGGTACTGAATATTTTGTGACGATTGATACACAAAATAAGAATTTTGAACTGATTCCCGTCAAGTTTAATGATAATGGCAACAGTAGAGGGTCGGTTGCTAAATACTTTGCCAATATTCAATATTTGGACGAACAAAATCAGGGAAAAATTGGAAGCAAATTTCAAGCTGGGTATCCCGCATATTTTGCTTTTATAAACGGGAATTGTATTATTAAGGATATGATATTTGACTCAATATCTATACCAAGTCCCTTACCGATTGATTTGTTGGTGTTTCTTAATGAAGAAATTATACGAGAAATTAGATTATGGTATCGACAACTATAATGTACACCCTTGCCATGGGCTACGACAATATGCACCGCATCAAATCGAAGAGCCAGCATCTGACTCAGGACAACGTGCAGTTCAACGGCACATTGAATGCTGGCTATGATTTGTCGTACACCTATGGAACTGATACAGGAAAGAAGTTCCAACTCGCCAATGTGAAGGATGTTAACTACCGCACGGAGGAGACGCCTTCAGAAAGCGAGAATGTGAACAACAATCATGCTTATGAGTATGATGCCAACGGTAATCTTGTTTATGTCAACACAAGCCGTACAAAGAAGGACGGTGTGGCTGACGAGAAGACCGCAGAGCGCAAGCTTAAATGGGATGAGGAGAACCGTCTCCTTGCTTCTGATGACAATGGCTTTGTGACTAACTACTGGTATGATGCCAACGGTAATCTTGTATATGTCAATACAAGCCGTACAAAGAAGGATGGCATGACTGACGAGAAGGCAGCGGAGCGCAAGTTGAAGTGGGACGAGGAGAACCGTCTTCTTGCTTCTGATGACAATGGCTTCGTAACCAACTATTGGTATGATGCTGACGGTGAGCGTACGGTGAAGACTTCTGGCGAAAGTGACCAGGTTTATGTGAACTCAGAGTTTGCTGGAGGTCGCACGAACACCGCCAAGTTCTCATTGTATGTATCTCCTTACCTCGTTGCCAACCAAGGCGGACGTTACACCAAGCATATCTATATCGGTAGTCAGCGTGTCGTTTCCAAGATTGGTGACTTCGACTCTTACGGCTCAGATCCACGCCGCATCCAATATGCTGGTAGCGAGACTGACGGCTTGTCTGTTGATTATAAGGTTAAATATACTCAACAGTTGCAGGTCATTAAGGATAATTATGCAACCTTTGCTGTGCCGTACAATGGCGAGGACAACAACGACTATGTCGATGGCAAGGGCTTCTGCTGCAATGACGGCAGCTTGGAGGCAGCGCAGTCACGTGTAATGGCAAGAGCAATGAAGAACAACTTCCAAGAAGGCGACTCATACGAGAAGATGCAGTTCTACTACCACCCAGACCATTTGGGTAGCAGTAGTTACATCACCAACCTTGATGGCGAGGTGGTGCAGCATATCGAGTATGTTCCTTTCGGTGAGGTTTTCGTTGAGGAGCGCAACAACATTTGGAATACACCTTATCTTTTCAATGCGAAGGAATTCGATGAGGAGACTGGATTGTATTACTATGGGGCGAGGTACTATGACCCAAGGGTGAGTTTGTGGATAAGTACGGATCGCTTCGAGGAAAAGTATCCAAATGTTACAGCATATAGCTTTACAGCTAATAATCCTATGAAGTTTTTAGATATAAATGGAGATAGTTTGAGAATCGAAGATAAGAAACTGTCTTTATTGTATATTAGTGGAAACTTATATAATCAAAATGGACAAAAATATGATGGTAAAATTAGTGGGTTCATGAAAAAGGCTGTTTCCGCCTTAGATGTAATACGAAAAGGTACAGAAGGGGAAAATATGATTTCTGAGCTTCAGTCATCCACTAATAATTTTATCATTAAAAAAGGACAAAGTAAGTTTACTGCAGCAAATAATCATAAGGCATATAGTAATCAATTTATGAATGATCCATCTGTTGCATCTACAAAAGAAGTATTGCTTAAAGCAGGAATTGATTTATCAGGAGGTTCTGGAGGCGTAATATCATGGAATCCTAATGGTTCTATATTGGCGACTCTAAATGGTGGAACAATTAGTGAAGAAACTGATTTGGCGCATGAAATGTTCCATGCTTTAGATGCCAATAGAGGACTTTTAGACAAACGTTCATACAACGGTTTGGAACGTAGTGAATGGCAGGCTGTATATCGTGAGAATATATTGCGTGGACAACTAAACCGACCTTTAAGAACTTATTATATAACAACAAAAGACCCGTCAGGTAATTATGTTGGGGGCGATGGCCCTTCTATGTTAGCAGGCAAGAATATTCCAATTTTGCCATATTGGTATAAAAAGTAAAATAATTCGTACGATGAAATTGCTTACATATTTCATCGTACGAATATGTTATAATTAAAAACATAGAACAGATGAAAATAAAGTTAACATTATTATATTTTTTATTATTAGTAACATTTTCTGCAATTGCAAATTATAATTTGCCTAAGGAGAAACTCAAAAAAGTCAAGTTACACTTAAATAATAAAACTTTCGAACTCTGTGTACCTAAAGGATACATGTTGTCAATCAACTATACAACAGAAGAAATTGAATATTTATTTAGGTATCAAGATTCTTCATGTATCTATTTAAGTGGTTTCTTTTATTGTAAAAATGAACGAAATATAAATCTTTTAGGGGATAGTATATATAATCTTCGTTTTCAAAATACAAAACTAATTAAAGAAATTAACGAGCTTCTTACAAAGAACAAAATTCCTATAAAACCAGATACAATTAAATTAAAGGGAATTCAAGAAAATCAATTAATGTGGAAGGATATTCTATTGAAAGATATAAGTGTAGGCTATTATAATGTGTCGAAAATAAATGTCGCCTTATTTGATAGGTCAATATCGTCATTGAAACAGAAAATGAAATAATTAAAAATTGAAACCTCCCTATGAAGAATATGAGGCATCCAGGCTTTGGGAATTTGTAAATCTTCAATAGAAGATTTAGTTGAAAACAATGATATTGAGCTTTTTACTCCGATAGAGTATATTGTAGGTCATATTTGCAAAAATATATCCTCAACCGATATAAATAGTGGAGAAAAGTCGCCCAAATAGAGCTTTTCATCATATTAGAAATGTCTAAATGGAAGAGAGTGTAAAACCGTGTCAAGCTATAACAATTATAGTCCAACACAGTTTATTTTACACTCTCCTCTCCATACTTTCTTATTCAGAATATAGTTCTTTCCATCCTCTTTTTTAGTTTCATTGCCAAACGAGTCTATAAGAATAATAAAGTTTGTATCAATCACCTTATGGAAAAATTGTCACCACTCAAAGGATGCACAAGCATCAATATGTTGCCGTCAAGCACTTGGAAAGAACCTTTTAACCTTTCCTGCTCGTTCTGCTTTTCTTAGAATGTCTGTATCAACAAGTAGGTACCATCAGCATTTAACGTGAGTGTTGTTTCAACATCAGACGGTAATGGGGGATTACACTTTGCATAATAACGCTAAAACAGCATTTTCACTTACTTTTTTTACGGTTTACTTGCATCTTTATTCTATTTGATTCATTAATAAGTTGTCTTGCTACACTATCTTTATATGATGCTACCTCAACCATTTTATGGTGTTGATAGACAGAATCTTCATAAACATCAACTCTGGTTCTGAGCTTGTATATCACATCTTCATCTCGTTGCACATTGAAATGCTTTTCGATGTAGCGAATATTCGGGTCATCAGATGGAAGAACCATTTTCAATGCCCTATACTTCAAATCTGCCTCCTCCCAATCTTGGTGCTCTCGCCATTGGGTGAGATTGCCCCAAATGGAAATGACAAGAGATAGAGCCAAGCCACCTATGAAAAGAAGAATATTCTTTGAGGTTGGCTCGAAGCGATGGGTTACAACCTTCTTTTGAGGTGATTTGTTCATCACTTCAAGTTTATCTTGCAATGCTTTTGAGGAAACATCATTCCCTTGTCTCATCTGCTTGACTGCATCAACCAAGAACTTGCTTCGCTGCTCATTTTTGCCAAGTTCAACCTTAATAAGGTCAGCGAAAACAACAATGGCATCTCTTAATTTGGATATTTTACCTCTGACTTCCTCTTCCTTGCCAAACATAGCAATGATTGATTTCTACAACTTGGTTGTGTCATTACTTGCAGGAACGGTTTCCGCTCCTGCGTACTTTGGTGAAGCAGAAAGTTCATCGACTTTCTGCTCCAATCTCTCAACTGTGCCGTAGATGGCTTCCAATAGTTCTTCTTTCATCTTTCTTTTGTTGTTTGAATGGTTTGTAACTTGCATCAAAGGCTAAAGCCTCTTCTGCGTTTCTTCTTTTTCTTCTTGACTGATTCATCCTCTGGGAATGTCTCAAAGGTCTGAGCATTGGCTGGAGCAAAAAGTCCAATGGAAGAAATATCGCCCCAAGGGTCCTGGCTGTTCTCCGACATGAATGGCATCTGCTCATTCTTGTGACAGTCCTGCTCATATTGCTGAGCAGATTTGGCTCTTGCTGATAAAAGGTTCTCCGTTCCCTCAAATCTCGCATTCAGTTTGCCAAAGCTATAGTCTCGGCTAATCTGTGTACCCTTGAAGCTATATCCATCCTTGCAGAAACGGATGCCTTGAACCTTGGTTTGCTCCTTGTCCTTATAGACAAGTTCCAAGTGAACACCTCGCTTTGCAAGTTCATTCTTGAACTTTTGCCAATTATCAGCGACTTTCAAGGCATCCTTGACAGCATTGTGAATCTCGTATTTGGCACGCTCAGCATTGTGTAACTTGCGAGTGTTAGTCTTGCTCTTGTCAGTTCCATAAGTCAATCCATACCTGGATTTTAGAGCTTTGGTCACTTGCTCATTACGCCTGTAATCATTCCTGTCTGATATGAGCTTGCCCGCGTTATTGATGCGGTTATATACGATATGACAATGTGGATTGTCTGTATTGTGATGCCTCACGATTATGAATTGGGTATCGGTGATGCCCATCATCTGCATGTATTCAATGGCTATCTTAGCCATGAACTCATCCGTCAAACGTGGCTTATCCTCGGGCTTGAAGCTCAAAGCTATGTGCCCCACAGGCTTCTTAATCCTTGGATTTAGTTGCCTTTGTAGCTCGAAACTTTGCGTCATCTCGGCATTCGTGCCGAGTAACACACCATCAGAGGCAAGGATTTTCGCCTCGTCCTTGCCTGTAACATAGCGGATGCAACCAGCAAATGAGCTGCCCTTCTTTAGCTTGCCTATCATGTAGCATCCTCCTTTCTGCCTATTCCGCATGGCTTCGATTTTGGACTTGCTTGGCGATACTCGCCAAGGATGGCTTTCAATCTTCTCAACAAGTCCACCACATACACATGGGTTTCGTGGAAACCTCTCTGATGCGACAGCTTGGTAAGTTGGTTGAGGTTGTTCGCCATGCCAATGAGATTCTTGGCGATGGCTACCGTCTCTGCATTGTGTCCGCTGACCACCTCGCCGTTCAAGGCGGACTCACGGATGTACTCCGCCAACTTGCGGTTGGCTTTTCTCGCCCTCAGTCTCA
>ERZ779830.422-NODE-422-length-8740-cov-1.66563_pt1 | contig 8740 bp, 7 predicted proteins | sample MGYA00511251_ERZ779830 | MGnify/ENA primary metagenome ERZ779830 (study PRJEB29588, sample SAMEA2146731) | human gut metagenome | biome: human gut; feature: human-associated habitat; material: faeces | place: Denmark | collected 2008/2010 ... | reverse complement strand
TTTCGTTCTTTTCGGACAAGCGAAAAGAACTCTGAAAGAGAAGAATCATAATGTGACTTTTCTTCTTTTCGCGCTTTTGGTCATGCAAAAGCGCGATAAAGAAAAAGTATCTTTCATTCTTTTCAAGCAAAAAACGCCACCGACACTTCAAAAACAAAAGGAGGAAAGCATGAAAAAATCCGCACAAAAAAAGACTGCACGCGTGTCCGCGGCGTTTTTTGCCGTGCTTTTCGCATTTCTTTTTATTTTCCCCTCCATGCCAATATATGCCGATTACGAAAAAAGCGTGTATTCGCCTCATGCTGCCGTATATAATACGGAAAACGGCGTTTTTATCTTCGAAAAGGCGGCAGAGGAAAGGATTCAGCCTGCCTCCACTGCAAAAATAATGACCGGAATCATCGCGCTCGAATATTTCTCCGGCAATCTCGACCGTGAGATAACAGTTATCTACTCCGCCGTGCGCGGACTTGAGGGCAGCACCACGATGAATCTCAAGGTCGGCGAGGTCGTCACAGTGCGCCAGTTGCTCTATGGGCTTCTTGTGGGCGGGGCAAACGATGCCGCGCAGGTTCTCGCCTTTGAAATTTCAAAAGCAAATGCCATGTTTGCGGTTATGATGACGGAAAGAGCAAAAGCTCTCGGCGCGACAAATACTCTCTACAAAAATCCGATGGGTTTTGACGATGTCACGGCTTATACAACCGCGCGCGATGTCGCGATAATCTCCGCATATGCATATTCCATGCCGGAATTCATGAAAATATGCGAAACAAAAAAATACGAAATGCCCGCCACAAACAAGAGCAATGCACGTACCATCTGGACGCGCAACCATCTCATTTCCAATCACAATCAGATAAAATATATCTATTCCAAGGCAAAGGGCATCAGCGCGGGACAGACGGAAAGCGGCGGCTACTGTATTGTTTCCGGCGCGGAGTCTTCCTTTAATTATATATGTGTCGTCATGGGCGGGACAAAAAACGACAAAGGCGATATCACCGCATATTACGATGTGCGCAATCTTCTCGACTGGGCACTTGATGCATATGAAATGAAAAAAGTCGTCAGCGAAGGCACGGTTCTCTGGGAAATTCCCGTTTCGCTCTGCGATGAATACAGTAGCGTAACTCTGGCGCCCGCTTCCGCCGTCTATGCCTATCTGCCAAAGGATTTCGATATGTCAAAAATCGAGCTCCGTCCGCATTTCGACAAAGATTCGATAGAAGCACCCGCAGAAAAGGGCACTTCCGTCGGCACACTTACCGTCACTGTAGACGGCAAGGAGGTCGGAAGCACAAAAATAGTGACAAAATATTCCGTTCGGAAAAGCGACAGCCTCGCGGCAAAAGCTTATATGAAAAAAATGCTCGGCAGTCCGTTTTTTGTAATCGCGATTATCTCGCTGATACTTGCCGCCGTTATTTTCACACTTGTCAGAATTTACATTTATATGAAAAAAGCCTCGATAAGAAAATAACATATCTCGCACCGAAAGCGGAAATACTGAAAACGAAAAGTATTTCCGAAAGGATGTGATTTTTACGGATTTCAATAAAATTCTCTGCCCTGTGGAGAAGAAAATGCGCGATGCGGTAAAAAAGCTGAAAAGTCTGAATGTGCCTGTGAAATGCAATAAAAGCTGTCATGCGGATTTCGGCTGCGGAAAGAAAAAAATGCGCATCGGGGCAAGTATGGATTGCGATATCTGCCTCTGCGACCTGCTGATAGCCGCCGTCGGTTTTTCGATAATGGTATATTTCACGGCTATGCTGATATGCCCGAAAGCGAAAGCGATGAAAAAGCACAGAAGAAGAAAATAATATCAATATCGGGAAAGGAAGCTCCGGCTTCCTTTTTTTGCGCACTGATTGAAATTTTCGCAGTGATAATTAAAGTTTTTGCAAAAACTGTATAAAGAGGAATTTTCGGGCGAAAATATAGACAGTCGATTTTAGGTGCCGAAAGGCAGAAAGGAATTTTGAAAATGAATGTAAATCAAAGAAAAAGACAGCTGAACAAAGGACTGACCATCGCGCTTGCCCTCCTCCTCGTGGCAACGCTCTGCATCACGATAATCGCTTTTTCAGTCGGCAGAAAGAACAAGCCGTCCGAGCATACGACTTCCTCCTCAAAAAGAGCCGAGCAGACCACAACACAGACCGAACCTGAGCAGACGACCGGCACAAGCGGCGGCGACAACCCCGTAGTTATGCCGACAGTTGACTTTCTCTGCCCGGTAACGGCAGGCACGGTGGCATACGGCTACTCCGCCGACATTCCCGTTTTCTCTCCGACAATGGAGGACTACAGAATACATTGCGGTATTGATATTCAGGCGGATGCAGGCTCTCCCGTATATGCGGCGGCGGCAGGAACAATTGAAGATATTGTCTTTGATCCGATGATGGGTCAGAGTGTGATAATCGCGCACACGGGCGGCTACAAAAGCGTTTACCGCAATCTTTCAACAGCCGTTCCCGAGGGGCTTGAAAAGGGCAAGGCAGTTGATGCCGGCGATCAGATAGGCTCTGTCGGCGATACGGCTCTCATAGAAATCTCCGTTTCCCCGCATCTCCATTTTGAGATTTTCAAAGATGATGCGAGCGTAGACCCTCTTTCTCTCATCCCCGCAGGCTCGCTCAAAACCGAAGGCTTTGAAGACTGACGCTCAGACAAAAAGGCATAAAGGCGCCGCGCTTTTTGCGGTGCTTTTATGCCTTCTTCCTTTTATATACAGAATTTCAGAATATTTCTATTGACTTTTGAATACACTTGTAGTATAATGAAGACGACAGAAGGGGGAAAAAGAGAATATATACCTTTTATCTGTCTGCAATATTACTTCATTTTTGCATCAACCGTGTGAAAAATTTTGACTTTTTCCGTTTAAAATGCTGTTTTTTCATGGAAAGGGACGATTTTTTTCGGATTCTTTTTGCGATTTCTATTGACAAAAATGAGATTTGGTGCTAAAATGTTAGTAATCACGGTGCGAGGTGTTTTTCAGACGATATCTTGCGCGGTAAAAAATTCTTTAATTCCAAAAGGAGATTTTTTCACATGAAGAGACTTTTATCACTCTTTCTCGTAGTAGCTATGCTCTTTGCTGCGCTCGCTATGGTTGCATGTGGCAAGGAAAAACAGACGACCGAATCCACAACAACAAATACCACTGCCTCGACAACCACTACTGAGAAGACCACCGAGACCACTACTACTACAGAAGCAACAACAACGACCACAACAGAAACAACAACAACGACCACAACAGAAACAACAACAACAGAAACAGAAACAACAACCACAACCACTGTTGACACAGAAACAACGACCACAACTCCCACAGCTACAGTAGCAGCAGGCACATCCGAAGGTATCTATGCTCGTTTTGACTTCGGTACAAAGACAGAAGCTGAGACCAAAAATCTCACATCTCACGAGTACCTCAAGTCTCACCTTTCTTACAACGCTTCTTACCTCTGGGTTGACTACGACGAAGATAACATGATCGTATACGCAACCACAGATTATGACTACGGCACAATGCAGGGCAGCAAAAATAACTTCGCTCTTATCTACGATGATATCTCTGCTGACTACACATTCGAAGATCCTCAGGAAATTCACGCAGGCTACGGTTCTTGGGACAACTATCCTTACTCCAGCGCTTTTGTTGGCGTTGAAGGCAGATGGAGAGGCTTCCACCAGTACATAAAGATCCGTTTCGTTAACGCAAGCGCAAACACAAAGATCGGTTTCTGGTACAAGTCCACATCCATGGCATCTTACTACACAACAGGTGTTGCTTGCATCCCCGTTGCAGCAGGTAAGACAGGTAGCGACTACCTCAACAACGATGCCAACTACCAGGTAGTTATCTACGATATCACAAACGCTATGAACATGGCTACAGGTGCTAACGAGCTTACACCTGAAAACGGCAAGGGCCCCGGCAACAACTGGCTCTGGCAGGGTACTTCCCAGTTCGTAACAGGTCTCCGCTTCCACCTCATGGGCTTTGCAGCAGGCGGCAACGCTCGTTCCGGCAACACATTTGCTAATGCCGGCACAAACAAGACTGACGACGGTACAGGCAATATGATTGCAGCTGACGGTAGCGGCAAGGTTACAACATGGAAGGCTGGCGAAGCTTTCACAAAAGCTAAGATCACAGCAGCTCTTGATACACGCGGTCTTATCAAAGCCGGCAACGCTATCAAGGTTGACTACATCGTATTCGGTTCTACACCCGAACAGCTCCTCACATACAAGAGCGCAGCTGAGAAGGCTTACGAAGCAAAGAAATAATCAATATCGGTTTTTCAAGACGCCATCAAACGATGGCGTCTTTTTTTGCGTTTGTTCTTCCCTGCCGGACGACTGCCGTTGCATCAGATATGCCGAAAGCACCGTTCTGCTCCTGCATATCACTGACGCGCGATTTGTTTTTGGCAAATATGCACAATTACCTTCCGACTTGTTCAACGAAAAGTACAATTGACAAATGCATCGAAAAATGATAAAATATATAAAGCAAAATCTGCACAAATCCCTGTGCAGTCCGTAATACAAAAAGGAGAATCAACATGAAAAAATTTTTATCTGTTTTTCTTGTCGCGGCAATGCTGATAGCGGCTCTCGCCATGGTAGCGTGCGGTGAAAAGCCCGGAGACGAAACCACAACCACAACAACCGAGGCGACAACAGAAGCGACAACCACAACTACAGAAGAAACAACCGTTACAACGACAACAGAGGCTACGACAACCACGACCGAAACAACTACAACGGAAACTACAACAACAGAGGAAACAACCACGACGATTTCCACGGAGCCTGTTTTCGCACGTTTTGATTTCGGTACGAAATCATATGCCTCCGAGCACAATCTCACATCGCATGAATATCTCACCTCCAAGCTTACATACAATGATAAGTATGTCAGCGTAAAATATGATGAGGACAATATCATAGTTACGGCTCTCCAGAGCTACAACTACGGCTCCATGCGTTCTTCGGATTTCAAATCCGTAAATTCCATAGTATACGCATATGCGCTTTGCTTCGAGGATATTTCCGCAGATTATGAATTTGATGATCCGCAGGAAATCCATGCAGGTCAGGCAAAGAACGGTTATCACCAGTATATGAAGATTCGTTTTGTAAACGGCGGTCCGAATACAAAAATCAGCTTCATCTGGAAGGGTACAGGCAATGTTGCCGCATGGTTTACCACAGCGACCTGTGTTATGGATGTTACCCCCGGCAAAGCAAAAGAAGGCTATGACAACTATCAGGTTGCTATATTCGATGTAGCAAGAGAATCCAATCTTCCGACAGGTGCAAACGAAATCACCGATGACAACGGCAAGGGCCCCGGCAATAACTGGATATGGGGTGACAAATTTGTTACTTCCATCCGCTTCAGCATTCTCGGCTCCTATATTCCCGGACATGCCCGCAGCGGCAACACTTTTGCCACAACAGGCAATAACCTCGTTGATGACGGAAACGGCAATACGATTCCAGGCGACGGCAGCGGCAAAACCACATCTTGGACAGCAGGCGAAGCTCTTTCCCCAGCAAAGGTTGTCGCAAGATGCGATACACGCGGTCTTATCAAGAAGGGCAATTTCGTAAAGATTGACTATATCCTCTTCGGTGTATCTCCCGAACAGCTCATGGAATACAAGAGCAACATGGAGCGCGCCGCAGAATAATAATTAAGTTTATAATTCAAAAAAAGAACGGCCCCAGCCGTTCTTTTTTTGCTGTGAGAACCTCCGCTCTGAGAAGCGCCCTGCATTGGTTGGCAGTCGGACGCCAAACGAAAAAATCGGCTTCGGAAACGAAGCCGATTTTTTCGTCTTATTTTTCATATGAGAGAGGTATGCCGTAGACCTCTTCATACTTGTTCCTGCAAAGCTCAAAATTACGTGTGCGCATATTCTCCGCGTTGACACGCACAGAGAGCGCAGGATCGGGATAGAGCGGCGGCATTACATGAATAGTATAGTAATATTCCGTGAAGCCGAGCTTGCTTTTCTTGCCGCTGTCCGTGAGCGTGACAAAGCAAGGAACAACAGGTACGCCGTTTTTCGCCGCATAATGATATGCACCTATCCTGTAAGGACGGGGCTTTTTGTAGTTCCACCACATCGCCTGCTCCGGATAGATAAGTATAAAAGCATCATCTTTCAGCAGTTTTTCTATTGCCGTGCCGAGCTTGTTCATCGTATGCACATTACTGCTCACGGGGAGCGTATCCGCATATTTCAGGAGATAACCGATGATTCCTTTCATGCGGAAATTGCCTTCGCGCACCAGCTTGCAGAAGCGATGCCTGCCGCGTACTTTCTTTGCGGCTGTGCGCACGGCAATATTTTCCGTCTGCGCGAAGTGATTGCTTGTGAATATCGCGCCGCCGCGAAGTCCGTGCAGATTTTCTTCGCCCTCGACCTTGATTTTGTATCTTTTTCTTACGAAAAACGAGGCGACAGCCTCAATTATCCGTGCAAAAAATACTTTAATTTTTGTCCCTGTCTTTTCATGCAGATAATCCACCTCGTCGGGCATTATCACCTGCACCGGCGGGTCGTTTTCCACATCGCAGAAAAATTTCTCGCCGCCCTCGGCTTCATATTCGGCTATTTTTTCGAGAACGGCAAGGCGCGCCTCTCTTGCCTCAGCAAGCGACGAGCTCTCCTGCTGCTGCTGCTTCTTCTCCGTCTTCATCTTCGCAAAGCACCCTTCTGAAATTATTTTCGTCGTTTATTATCACGGTCACCTGAGCGCAGAGATTTTCTCCGCCGGCTTTGTCTATCGCCATTTTTTCTTCTCCGTATGCCGCCTTGCCTGCCTTTATTTCAGCTTCAAAAGGCGTTCCCTCACAATATTTCCAGAAATATGCGTCATAGGGAACATTGTCATAATACCACGGCTTGTTAAACATATTATAATGAATCAGACTCGGCACACCCGGATAATTTTCATTCAGCGACATTTTATCCCATCCCTCATCAAGATAAAGCACCTTATCGCGGCAGATAACATTCAGATAGTCCTGATCGGGGCAGACAGTGTTGAAATGATATCTGTTCAGAAGATAAAGGAATTTGCCCTCGACATCATATTCACGCATGCCGTGCAGATTCATGAGCAGCACACCGGAATTGAAATATCTGTCGTATCTTATGCCGAGTCCCAGCTCCGCATAGTCACGGAAAAGCTGTGTGCTTGCTATAATCGCATCCGGAACGACGCCGAGCAGATTGCCTCCGAGCTCTGTATCAAAAAGCTTTGCGATATCATCATTGAGAACGATATCGGCATCTATATATATCGCTTTGTCAAATTCGGGAAACATTTTCGCGATGAAAATGCGGTAATATATCGAAGGAGTATAATAGTCGCGAAGGCAGATTTTGCCGAGGATGGAAGCCATCTTTTCTGTCACGGAAACAAATTCGGCTTTAACATTTTCAGTTGCCATTGCTGTTATTTTAGCCGCCATTTCAGCATTCACGCTGTCGCAGAGAACGTAAATATGATATTTTCTCTTATTGTCGGCATGAAGTATCAGTGATTTCAGTGCTACTGCGAGATACGGCAGATAGTTGTCATCACAGGCAAAAAATATCGGTATTTCGCCGCGGTGAAGTTCCTTTTCATAAATAAGTTTCATTTTCTTGTATTCCTCCAGAATATCATCGTATTTTTTTGTGAGAACGGTCTGCACCGCCTCGGTTTGCCAAGGCTTGATATTTCTCGTATGGAAATAAGGAAGCCAGAGTATCGTTTTTGAAAAGTGCTGTATCACGGTGTCATCGCGAAAATGCTTCTGCTCATTATATTTCGCGGGAAGAAGCAATTTCTTTTTCACGAGCCTGTTCAGCGCGGTCTGGTCGGGCAGGAATATCTTTTTCTTCGCGCATGCGGCAACAGCACGGCGGAAAAGTCCGCTTTCTCTGATGCTTTTCATATTCAGCAAAAGCACACCCGCATTAAAATAATTATGCCCGAGAAAATGATGCCCGTAATAATCAAGCGCCGCGGCAAGCTCGTATTCCGAGATATCCGCAGAGTAAAGCTCCGAGAGGTCGTCCGCTATCAGTGTATCAGTATCGAGATAGAGTATCTTTTCGGGAATCCCGGGGATAATATCGGCAAAAAGCCGCAGAAATGTATATGGTGTATATCCCGTCTCGCCGTTGGGCGAATCGGACATTTCTTTTTTATAATAATCTCCGGCGTCTATGAGAAAAACACGGCTTTCGTCATTTGCCTTTCGATATATCGCTTCGAGAAAAACGCGGTCGGCTTCCGTTATCGGTGTAAAACGCGGATTTTTCTCCGTATAATCCATAGTCAGGATATAGACATTTGCAGCGTTCTTATTGTGCTTTATATAAGACAGTGCGCCTATGATAAGCCCGTCAAAAACGCCCGAATTTCCGGCATAGAGTAGGTTTATCATTTATCTTCCTCCTTTTTGATATATGCTATCGGTGAATATGTGCTTTTTTCCGAGCGCAGGCAAAGCGTTTCATAAGCCTTGTCGCGCAGATATTTTGCTTTCGCTCTCGCATCGTCACCCTCGGCATAGAAGGGTCCGTCTATATAAATGGTAACGCGCGGTGTCGTGCCGTGCTTTTTCTTCTGAAAGGTTGTTGTGGAAACGAATATCGGCACATCGTATTTCACCGGATAGCGGAAAGCGGAATCGGAAAATTTA
>ERZ779830.409-NODE-409-length-9002-cov-1.50799_pt1 | contig 9002 bp, 8 predicted proteins | sample MGYA00511251_ERZ779830 | MGnify/ENA primary metagenome ERZ779830 (study PRJEB29588, sample SAMEA2146731) | human gut metagenome | biome: human gut; feature: human-associated habitat; material: faeces | place: Denmark | collected 2008/2010 ... | reverse complement strand
CCGAAGTTCTCTGCCATCTCGCGGAGAGGGAGCAGCTTCTTTATCCAGCCCAATTCGCTCTTCTCGAAAGTTGAATAGTAGAGCTCGTAAAAATTGAACACCGGAAACGCAATGTTTGGCGCTATTTCAGAATAATTTCGTGCCTTTGACATACAGATTATTTTTGCGATTCCCCCAATTTCTCACTTTTCTCGGTGGTTGGGGGAATTCTTTTCCCTTTTGTTACGAAATTTCTATCATTTTATCTATCAGCTCGTTAGGAAAGTCGAAAACTTTTTAGGCATTTCACGACAGTCCCTATGTAACCAATAAGTCTTAAGGCACAAATATCTAATAGACTTCTTTTCTCTCTATCGCTTTTTCTGCTTTCTCAGAAGATAAAGTCGAAATAGCTTCTTCCAACTGTTTTACCACATTTTCAGAGACGCGCTTTGATATACGTGTTGAAATTTCATCTATCTGTTCTTGAGTCAGCAATGTTCCTTCCAACTTTGTATCAGGGAATAAACTGCAAATCATTGTTGTATCATACATAACAGACTCCTTTCTTACTTAAAATAATTGCATAAAAACGAAGCATTTAATTCTGGTTTAAAATAGTGTTTCCTGTTAATCCACACAAAACCATCACCCTTAGATATTACTGCAACATCTACCGGACCACCAACGGTTTCCTCACCAGGTTGCATCCGGCGAACCAACGAGGTAAGAGATATGAAACTTTCAGCCATGTTCGCCATATCTTCTTTATCTAAAAGCGCCACTGTGTCAATCAAAGGCTTTGCGTATAAGTTAAACATTTCTCTATTGATTTGGCTCGTAATTCCATCAATTACAGACTTCTTATCCAGTTTTTTTACAGCTGTAGCCATTGCTATCGTTGACGGATTTTTATCAAGAATCCCTGTAATTGCATCTGTATAAGATACGATGGACTTATCTATAACATTGTAAATAATATCTTGAAAACTCGGATTAATACCTCTAATGATTGTTTGAATCACATCTGTCTGAGCAAAGGGGCATATCACAGCCATAGAGCCATTTTCAGAAATTTGAGCAATATTATTTTGGTCCACAAAAAATTTCAAATGATCATCAACAGTCAATGGAGATACATTCAAAGGTATAAGCGATGGATAGATTTCTTCTTCCCCATAACCCGTAAATACCAAACCTGTATAGGAATAAGTTCTTGTCTTTACAGATAAATAATAGAAGAAGGTCTCTGACAATAAATCCACATTCGTAACCCCCTTTTCTTTTGCAAAATCCTGTATGATTGATTCTGTAAAGTTTTTAAAATCCTCGTATGCGTACGTTTTAAAGTCAGGACACTTCTCGGCGGGTTTATAAGAATTGAGACAATTCGAAAACTTTTGTTCAATCTGCATAGCTGTCAAAGTGCTTCTGTCTACTATGCGATTCTCATTGCAGGCTTCGTTACAACAAATATCAAAGAACGAATCCAACATCCATTCAAAATACTTCTTTTGATTTTTTTCATCACAGAAGAACTGTTTACTGCGCAGATATTCAATGAAATCATTTACGTAGTTTTCTAATTTTGGAAAAGATCCGTCTCGTAATTGTTTTCTATATTCCTTAATGATTATATCCCATGGAACACCCATAAATGACGCACTACTATATGTCATCACAGCCACAGGTTGGTACTTCGATAGCGTAAAAATCTTATTCGCGCTATTGACAACCTTGTGTGTGTTTCCCATAGTGACCGCACTATCTGCAGCTATTGCCACAGCGTGCTTATTCAGTACTCCTACGATTGCTGTCATATTCTTTTCTGTTTCGTTATAAATGTGCTTCAAATATACTCAAAATACATTATGTTGTGTGAACTACGGAGTTTTTTATTTAACTTACCTGCTGTTATACTTAAGGGGAACATAATTATCAGAATTATAAGTCCGTATTAACCTGCAATTTGAACCTTACTGTCGCCTTCTGTGATTTCGTCACTTTTTAGCATCGCTTTATAATCACTATGAAAAGAGGTTGTGATACCCCATTATCGAAATAGGACTGGCAATCATTTCTAATGGCAATCCCTAAAAAATGATGAATACCCGCCTCATTATCATCAAATGACTTGACGACATTCGATACAACTACGGCATCCCAATTCGAATAACCAATGAATGATTGCATCGCGTGAGCAAATCTCTGCTGGTGCACATCCTCCGGAAAAACAATATGTCCATTATTCTGACATGCAATATATGCCAACCCGACAGAAGCAGCCAATTCATGACTACGCCACCCAAGATTCAAAGGTTCCTCAATAAACTCCGCAGCATTCTCCCAATCTTCGACCGAACTGCTATACTGAAAATATCCCTCAGATTCTTTCTCCAAAAGAAAAGCGATAGTCCGGTCCAATTCATCGGAAAGTCCAGCAACTCTATTCCTGCCGTTAAACACCAACTTTTCCATCATGCTTACACGCTAAATCTAATTCTTGTACTGAGGCTTTTGATGTCGTCTATTAGGAATTGTAGCCCGTTCTCATAATATACATGTATATGTTTGGGTGTCCTACCCTTTCGAGATTCGCAACATATTCAGTCTCATTTTTTCTGCATTCTTTTCTCGTTCGATTATAAGACAACACAAACGTTTCAAAAAATCTTTAACCAACTCATCCGTCTTAATACGCTCAACAATTGTATCCACAAGATTTTTATTCAAATTCTCTATCTTATCAAGAATGTCATCTGTAACCACTCCGCGTGACAAGCTCTCTTCTATTGCACCCACCTCATCCCCGCTCATAATAGTTTTGCATTTAACTAAAGCCTGAATATCTCCATCGGTTACTTTTGGCATAGTAGACAGAACATCAATAATATCCAAAACACCCTTTACCCAATTCACAAAACTATCATGCCAACTCGCTATATATCGAGACTGAGCCGACGATAACTTCTGAACATCGAAGCAGCAGTCAAGTTTAGCATTGGGATTATAGATATAGTCATATCCTTTTCTCGTTAAGCGCAAAACTTGAGGAGAGCCGTCTTCATATGTAAAGTAGCTGTTGTCAATGAGTTCGTTGGCAACGGTCATAAACATGTCTCGTTCCTTAGGATTGAGTTCATAAAGTTTATTCTGAATGTTACGCATCAGAATAACTTGGCCGACATCCACTTTTTCTCGTCTAAAAAAATCCAATATCCATTCGGCCATTTCGCTCTTCTTAGTCATCATCTGGAATCCTCCTTTTTTTTCGTTCATCCAACAATTGTTCGACCACACTCTTGAATCCTTCCGATTCAAGGGCTTTAAGTATCGATTCGTCTGTTAGATCTCTGAAACAATCCATTACGATATTGATGATCCTTTTCCGCCTTTCAGAAAGGCTGGCCTCATTTAAGTTGAAAGCCCTAATTGTATAGTCTGCTCGTGCCGCATCTGACGGACTCAATCCTGAGGCTACAGAGATATTGCCGTTAAGTTCATATTTGAAGAAACGTCCCACATCTTCGGTTACCGGGTTTATGAGTAGTCTATCGTTGTCCTCGCGACGAGTCACATACTTATCCTTGAATTTAGCCCCATACGTCTCATCCACACCATCGACAATGAAGTTGTTCCAATCGAAGACTAGTGTATTAAACAAAGACTTCTTGCGAAAATGGTCGATATGAGAGTTCTCCTGTTTAAGAGGCTCCTCAGTATATCCGCTCATACCATGCTGTTCACAATTCAGCATATGTTTCCTCCAAACATAGCTCATATCTTTAGCGTCCTCCCATCTGGCATGCGGATGAGTTCTCACAAACTTCAAAAATGACTCTAATGGAGTCCCTTTATCAATCTTTCTCATGAGCTATCTTCTTTTTCTGCGCCAATTGTAGACGCATCTTCACAGACTCCTCAAACTGAACTCCTTTTTCTCCTAAGGCATCCAGTTTTCGTTCTATCATATTTAAGTCAGGATACTCCTTGACTAATTCTGCCGAAATGCTATCTATCTCTTCCTGTACCCTCGGATCTCGCACAGAGCGTAAGCCAAAGAAACGTTTCAAGATATAATCTCCATTGTCTCCATATGGAATAGCTGAAAGCTCAACCTGTTCACCATTACGAAGCACCACCAACTTGTCCTCGTCACAAAGACTTGACAAAACCAACGGGGAGTGCGATGAAACAAAAAATTGGCAATTCGGGAACTTTTGTTCCAAATTGCGAACCATTTGCAATTGCCAAAAAGGATGCAAATGTAAATCTAATTCATCAATTAGGATAATCAGTTCTCCGTTCAAAATAGGTCCTTGACCATCACTTTGCATAGACAGGCGGCGAGCAATATCCAAAACAAGCGTTATATAACATTTTTCTCCGTCTGAAAGCCTGTCAAAGTTAATCTCATGCCCATCTTTTTCTATCACAAAACGCGTTGGACGGTCTTCGACCCGAAGATTATGGTAATCTGGGAACACCTCATTCAAGCATTCCCTGATGGCATCCAGAGACTCATCATGATACTGAAAGCTGAATCTAGCTTTCATGCGATTTTCCTCGTTCTCTCGCTCATAATACCAGTTAAAGAACTGTTTCCAACTAGTTCTGGCAATAGAATTACCAATAACGTCCCGCGTTACTTCTTTCTTACCATAAACCCGTTTGTCAATGCTGATAGAGGAGAGGTTTCTATTCACTCCATAAATGGAGAACAAACTCTTGCCATCATCGTTGAATTCGCGAATATATCTTACCAAAGTTTCGAGTTCCCTCAAGTCGGTTTGTTTCTCTGACGAATTATCCGAAGATATTCCCCTCATTAGTGACCATTGAGCGGACTTCCCTTTATACTCAACAGCTATAGATAGAAAACAATACTCCGCACCTATACGAATGTCCTCTTTACGGATGCTTCGACCTCTGCCCTTTGGCAACGAAAGTTTAGCATTCAACCAAGAACAAAGCACGAATATGGCCTCCAGCACCGTTGTCTTACCCACGCCATTGTCACCTATGAATACATTTACTTTCCCTGAGCACTCAAAGTCAATCTTTTTAATCGCTCTGAAATTCTCAATTATCACATGCTTAATTTTCATATCTACGCATCATTACTTCAGTAAAAACCTGGTTTTGTTTACAACCCTAGTCGTTTGCAACTCAAAAAAAACGAGTCAGCGACCACATGCTTACAAAAATAATAATTATCTGTTAAAAATAACATTTGAGCAATCAACAATCTTGAGATGATATATCAGGGATTGTCATTTATTGTTTTCAATCTGAGCGAAGCAGCGACCAATCCCTTCATTTTCTGCATTCTACTCATCAAAATTACTTGTGTTATTTTCGTGACTATATCACATTAAATGTACCTTCTGTAGCATTTTCATATACTACATATTTCCAAATCACTCCCCCTACTCGTGTGCTGCAACCACACTATTAATCTCCGAATGCGAAAGCCCGAGGAGTTCCATGATCAGGCAGAGCAGGATGGTGCGAAGCTGTTCTGTTAACGTGTAGAGAGGAAGGCCGACTAACATCTTGGGCTTTTTGGTCCGATCCATAAAATGACTGTAGTAGTTTCGCGAGTCCACTACTGATTCTATGTCAATGTCCATCGAACTGACCTTAGGAATGTCGGAAAGTGAATTCTTGATTTCGCTGATTATTATTGACAATGCTGTCTGCCGTCCATGGGATATATTATGTGCAGTTCTGTAGTCTGCCTCTCTAAAACGCCACCAGACGCCCTCGATTGCCTGCACAACCTGAAGGAAATCAACACTTCCTACCACCGGCTTATAAACCATACTGCCGACAAGATGATGTTTCATTGGCTGAAGTTTATCCGAATCGGACATCCATTTTACCAGCACATCAGGAATCCTCTCCGGCATCTCATCATAACAAAAAAGGAAATTATGTCGACTGATCTTTGACGGATTAAAAACAGCCTGCTGGATTGTCAGGACATATATCGGAAAGCAATAACTCTTATGACCATCCTTGAAATCCTGCTTGATATCCGGGTCTCTAAGGTCAATGGATTCATATTGAACATTCCTCATGGTCGCCAGCGACAGGAACTGCTGAAATTTATAAACCTCATGAAAAATCTCGGGAATACTCATGCCTGCACCTGGACGATTCATCGCCAAGTAACTGAATTGCTCTATATCCGGTTTAAGAAACAATTCCCCAGAATTGTATGTAGCCCCTTTTCGAACAGATAAGTTTACACCGTTCTCGCATGAGCATGTGAAGATATCGCATTCATTTTCACGGAGATAAGGGAGAACGAATACACTATTGGCCATTTCTCCCTCAGCGTCATAATTCACGATTTGCTTTATAACTCCAGGCTGAGCCCAATACGACAGCTCCGGAAAACGCACATTAGCAGTATAATCACAAACTTGATCAATGGAACTGATATGCTTGCCATAAACCAACATCCTTGCTGAATAGAGCATCATAGGAAATCCCGCGTTGAAGTTCAATGAAAAACTGCCATGGCAACCAATCAAAGTAATCACTTTAGCATCAGAGTCCTTGCCATATATAAGTGGAACCGATGAATTGTCGTCATCAAACAAATTCATATACTCCCCATGAGAATCCTCAAATCCACCAATCAACTCCAGGCAAATCCGCTCATTCGGAGTATAGGTGACAATTCCGGCAACCTTCTTTTCCGGATTGTCAGGAACCCACCAATAACCTTTGAATATGTGCGGTTCAGTTAGTTTCAATGGTTTCATACGTCCTCAACCTTAGAATAAATGAATTAGCATGTTTCCAGTACTGTGATAGACAGCCCCTATTTATCGTTGATAAAGTCATCAAAGACTTTGTATAAATCGGAAGATGTAAACAGAGAATTCCTCAAAATAAACACAATATTTGATGTCACATACTATTTTATTCAATCACACCTAATGCAGGCCTATCTCCAATATGCAGAAATGGATTGCCGAACAGATGAAGACAAGCATAAACCGCTGGAGAAACATATTTCTCTTTAACAGCCATATGCCTTAAATACGGCATCAACCACAAACTCTCCCTGATGAACAGACTCCATAAACACACCCAACCACACTGGAAGAATCTCTGTATTCAGAGACCACATAGGGGCTATCACAGCGCTATACCCCATACGAATATATCTCTTGATAAGCGTATGCATCGCATTGTCATAATCAGGTCGGGAGATTGTACCAGAATGACAAACAAATAGAATCAACAATTTTCCCTTGCCTATAATTTTATCTGTCTCAACTATCGGCTTGTCATTTGCATAAAACCATGTAGTATTACTGATGTCTGCTCCACCATGAGCACAAGCAATATTGATTTCTGAATCTATAGGTAGGAGCGGGTCTGTTCGATCATTGCAAACAACGTGAAACTTATTCAACGTTTCCTCTATAAGTCCCTTTATCATCGCAAAGGTAAACTCTTGACTATCTAAAGGAGACCAATAGGCACAAGTGAAATCCTTGTGAAGAGGCTCTTCAAAATTAGTCTTAATAAAGACCTCTGTAGATATTATATTGCAGGATGGTAGCTGGCAACCTACAAATTTATCACCATTTGCATCTAACAATAATTGATGAGGATAAGCTGCCACATCCATATCCTTAGCTATCAATAAGCGTTCTGCGCCTTCTTTAACAGGTATTTTGCAAGCTGCAAGTTTTTGCCTTAAAGCTTCTGCTTCCTGCTCTAACTCCACATTATCTTTTGAATATATTGGTTGACCAGGCTTCTTAACATCTCGTTCGTAAGTTAAGTTTCTTATTATGCCGGATTGCAACGCAGCTATATTCAGGCAACTCCATGAATCTAAAGCCTCAAAAGAGAATTCACCTTTAAGCAGTAACATGGAATATAAGTTACGTTGACCTTTACCTATCCAAAGCACTTCGTTATCTTCACCTTGCTGCATTAAGTCTTCCAACATTCTGGTATCTTCTATAGGAAGATGATATTCCTTACCATCCACATCAATAAACTCCGCTCTTTCATATATTCCATGCTGCCATATATTTTGGCGAACAAATGTAAAATCTGCCCTTACATGCATTCCTAAAAGATAATGACTATGATTTTTACACAAAAACGCTTTATCGAGCAAAAATTTTGCATATAACATCGCAAGAGTGTTATCATGAGAATAGTCTGCTACGTTTCGTGTAGTATTCAATCTAACCATTAGTTCTTTCAAGTGTTCTGCCTCATTTTCATGACTAAACAAGTCTAAATACAAAGCATTACTCTTATAATCGACAACAGATTTAGCAGCCTCGATGTATAGATTAAAACGAGAAATATCAGCACTTGGACAATTCATTTTTACATTAGCAACTAGAGTAATCCAAGGCATAGCACTATGTTCTAAGTTTTTAAAGAACACTTCTCTATGTGAATCCAAGAAATCTGCCATATCATCCAATACCCTATCTTGCTTAGCAAAAAACAAAACAGAGAAATAAGTATGATAGAATGACAAGACATCATAAGGAAGAGGAATCAAAGAATCAAATGCTCTTGTTATTGATGCCAAATACTTCTCTGAACCGAACCGAATGCATCGAGATAATTTCAAAGCCATCCATAGAATCTCAAAAGACTCCTTATATGGGATAGGAGCCTTTTGTTGCAACTTTATTCTCATAGCCATTTCCATATATAGCAATCCTGCTAAAGGCTGATTCAGGATGGTATAAGTACGAGCTGCACACAAATAAGCTTCAGCCTCCCTTTTCTCTTGATATCCTATCATTAACAAGCTTTCTGCAATATCCCTTGCTGATTGGTACAGCTGGGATGTAGCAAGGCGGTCAACGAAATTCTCTGCAAAATGGAAAAACCAGTCCATTTGATTATCAACCTTACAGAAAGAATAAAGGATTCTAAAATACAAAATATGATTCTCTATGGTATCCTTATCCCACTGTGAGCACACTCCATAACGTTGGATTGAGTCTATGATAAAACTTGCT
>ERZ779830.401-NODE-401-length-9216-cov-1.5638_pt1 | contig 9216 bp, 1 predicted proteins | sample MGYA00511251_ERZ779830 | MGnify/ENA primary metagenome ERZ779830 (study PRJEB29588, sample SAMEA2146731) | human gut metagenome | biome: human gut; feature: human-associated habitat; material: faeces | place: Denmark | collected 2008/2010 ... | reverse complement strand
GATGCGGCTGGTACCGTGACACTCAAAGGCAAGAGTGAAATCACTGGGACTGAAAAGGCTGTCAACGTACAGAAGGGCGGAAGCGTAACGCTTGGCACATCGACCATCTCTGGAGATGTAACGAACGGCGGTCAGCTGACACTTGACGCAGCGACTACCGTGAACGGCGACATCACCAATGCGGGCGTCCTTGCGGTAAACGGTGAGACCCATGCCAAAGATCTGACCACAGCAGGAACGATGACTGTAGGAACTGATGGTGTGCTTGCGGCAGAGAACATCAATGTCAATGGAGGTACCTTCACAGCCAATGGCAGCGTGAGCAGCACTGTCAAAGCTGACAAAGGCGGCAAGGCCATCCTGAAAGGAAAGAAGACCGCACTGAAAGGTCTGGTGAGTGGCGATCAGTCCAGCATCGAAGCGACCCTTTCCGGAAAAGACTCCGCATTAAACGGCAGCCTTGACGGAGCAGGGAGTGTGACTCTGTCATTGACAGATCAAGCAAACTGGACAGGGAATGCCGTTGGAAACGGGGCTTACGCCGTTACCATCGGGAAAGACAGCACCTGGACGGGAAGCAGTGCAGGAAACAATACCAGCCTCACCCTTGGAGGTACTTGGAACAACCGTGGAACAAGCAGCCTGAAGCAGATGGCAGGAAACGGTGGCGTCATCGATATGACAGATGCAAAGGCTGGCACCGTCACCATCCAGAACTATGGCGGCAGCAGCACCTATATCTACAAACATGACACAACAAAACCGGCAGACGCCAACAGTGGTTACGCTATCCTTGGCGGAGATGTGAAGATTTCTCACGCAGACAAAGGCAGTGAGATCACCCTTCTTACCGATCGCACTGGTTTGGATTTCGATTCGACCAAAGCAGATGAGAAGAACCTCATCAGCGGTACGCTGAATGCGCTCGCGGGAAAACTCTACTATACGGGCTACGCAGATGGAAATCTTAGCGGAACGGTCAAGATCGCAGAAGGCTTGACGGCGTCTTCTGCCAGCTTGAGATCTGAAACCATCACTTTCTCCACCGCTGATACAGGTACCAAGAAGGCAGGACAGGGGTTCTATGATTATACTCCGGCGACGGACGAGAAACCTCATGAAACCGGTCCTATTGTAAAATCCGAAAACATTGATGAAACACGTGTTGGCGATGTCAACGGCATTGTTTCTATCAATGTTACCGAAGCGCAGGATAGTGTAGCTTCCAGTGCGCCCAGCGCTATGTATGTAGCAGGCGACGCAGTAAGCCCGCTTGTTGTTGATCTACAAGGGCACACCTTAAAGCTTAACACCAGCGGTGATGCAAAGAAATATTTGTCTACCGTATATGTAGCTGGTGGAAAAACCATTCAGATTAAAGATTCATCAGGAAGTGGTTCTGTAAAAATCTCTGCTGGTGTAGGGAATGCAGATAATAAAACGAACTACACCTATGGGATCCAAGTTTCAAGTGAAGGCAGTTTGATTTCTGATGCCAATGTAGAGGTAGATGGGGTTAAGTCTAACGGTTCTTCTAAGGCATATGGTATTTATGTGAATCGCAGTGGACAGGTTGCGTTCAATAAGGATCTTACGATTAAAGGCATACAAAACGCGAATAAAGTAGGACCCAACACCGCAGGGATTTATCTTGATACCAATGCGAATATGACGATTCACGGAAATATGGATATAGAGAATGTGGCTGGATATGCCATCCGTGTCATGTCAGGTGCTACTCTTACCACGTCCGGCGGGGTCGTCAAAGCTATGGATATGGCGAATGGAACCGCAAATAGCAATTATTATGCTCTGTTTGCCAATAAGGGCACCATCAATCTCAATACCGGTGATGGGATCACGGCGGGTGTGCTGGATATGACTGGGGATATGAAAGTCACCGATAATGCGGCTTCTGTGATTAACGTCAATATGACTAAGGGTTCTCAATGGACAGGCGCGGTAAGCAATATTCCCAGCAGTACATATAATGCTCCTGATGGTCAGTTTAATCTGACAATGGCAGAAGGATCCGTATGGAAGCATGAAACCGGTCGTTCAGTAGATACGCTGAAGACAACGTTTGCCGGCAGCAATGTTTCTAAGCTGGACGGCTCCGGTGTAATCTATCAGAATTCCGAAAAGGGGATTACCGTATATAATTACAGCGGTGACACAACTGTTATTTATGGTCATGATGCAAATGATCCGCTGACCATCAATGGCGGTGTTTTTACGATCAAGGCTGCCGCTGCCGATTCCAAGATCACTTTGGTTACCGATAGCCAGGGAATTACCGGTGGCTTTGCGGATGGTGATACGGCAGCAGAAAAGAATCATGTCAAGGAAGTACTGAACAAGCTGGCTAATAAGCTGTTCTATACAGGCTACAAGGATGCAAACCTGTCTGGCGTTGTTAAGATTGCAGACGGTCTGACAGCATCTAGTGTAAGCGCTACTGTCAAAGCTTCCGGCGATGTGACCTTCTCTGACGGAACTAATGGGACGAAAAAGGCAGGCCAGGGATTCTATGCCTATACGCCGGAACAGGAGAAACCCAATTATAAAACGGGCGCAATTACCAAGTCTGAAGATATCAGCCTGAGCCGTGAGCTGGATGAAAGCGGCGTGGCGCATGTTTCTGTAACTGAATCGAATGCCGGGGGTGGTAAATTCGCCAGCGCCCTTTACGCAGGCGAATCAACTGATCCGTCCAGTCCGCTGACTGTCAAAATGTCTGGCAAGGGCCTGGCTTTGAATGCTGCTCAATCGGACGGACAGGCAGCAGCGATTTACGCAGGCGCTAATACCTATATCAAGGTTGTTAACCCGTCTGCTGACCAAAAGCTTTCGATTACAGCAACCAATACGGATACCAGAGCCTCTCATGGCATTTACGCTCTAGGCAATGCGCACCTGGATATTTCCGGTCCAGTAGAAATTACTGAGGTTATCACTAAGGGTGATGCTGCAAATGGCATCAATATCCAGGGTCAGCAGAGCGAGATTACTATTGATGGTCCGCTGACAATCAGCAATGTCAAAGGTCTTAGAGAACGTGGCAAAGGCATGAGTGCTTCCGGTATTCTGGTCACCGGTGACAGCTCCACTGTAACTGTCAGCGGTCCTGTAGATATTTCCGGTGTACGCGGCAGCGGTATCAAGCTGGTGGGCGCTAATACCAAGGTATCTGTTGGCGGCGGCACTATTACTGCAGCTGAAGACAGCGATCATTCGCATAATTTCTATGCAGTCCGCGTAGATAAAGGCGCGCTGGACATCAACATGAAGGATGGCGCTGCAGGCGATACGACCACCAAGATTACCGGTGATATGTATGCCACCGGTCAATATGGCAAGAAGGTTGTGGAATACACGGGCGGTGAGCTGATCGACTGGAATGACGCAGGCATCCTTAATGTGGCTTTGACTGATAAGGATTCCTTCTGGAAGGGCGTGGCAGCCTATGACCAGTATAATTCCGACTATGGCGCTGGCGGCAATACTACGCATGATATCGGACAATTCAATCTGTATCTGCAAAACGGTGCAGCTTGGACAAACGAACAGCAATCGCATGTAACTACTACCACTGTTTCTAAAGCAGAGTGGGGTGGCAGCACGCTGGCAACACTACATGGCGGTAAGGATGCCGATAATGCAGGCTTGATTTACCAGAAGAATACCAATCCTATTTCTGTTGTCAATTACAGCGGTCATACCACTGTATTCTATGAGCATGATGCTAATGATCCGACCAAGATGATTGGCGGAAGCTTTAATATTACCAATGCAGCAGAAGGCTCTGCTATCACCTTTATTACGGATAATAAGGGCATTACTTCCGGCTTTGCAGATGGCGATTCCGCTGATGCTAAGGATAAAGTAGCCAACGTACTGAACAACCTGGCAGGCAAGCTGTTCTACAAGAACTATACGGATAGGCATCTCTCTGGCGTAGTGAAGATTGCTGAAGGCCTGACTGCTTCTTCCGCAGCACTGAAGACCGGCGATATTTCCTTCTCTACGGAAGATACAGGCACCTTTACACCTGGCCAGGGCTACTATGATTATAAGACCAGCAAGCCTGGCAGCCAGATAACTAAAGAATTTACTACGGCAATTACCGGTGATGCAGCTGCTGATACTGTTTACATAGAAAAAGGCGTACTGAAGGACGATGACACCTATGTATTCACGGCAGACAGCACGACCATCACACCTGAAAAGCATCTGATTGCCGGTGGTGCATGGAGTCTGCAGATTGGCGCAGCGATTTCCGGCTCCGACGAAAACCATAATGTGACCATGGATATGAATGGCAACAAGCTGACGGTAGATACAACAACCGATACCCATACAACCGGTATCGCAGCCATCGGCAAGGGCGTTGTCAACATCGATCATGCCGGTGCCATGTCCGTCACTGCTACAAGCACGGGGAACGGTCAGACAGGCGCACTGTTCGTGAATGCCGGCGGTACAATTAATATTCACAATGCCGGTGCTGATCATGTACTTACCTTGCGTGCGAAGAGCACGGCTCCGGCAAATGCTGCCGTGATCAAGAGCATGAACGGCGTAAGTGGCGTGATGTCCAGTATTACCGTGGACGGCCTCGTTGATGTTGTGGCTGATAAGAGTAATGCTTCCGGTGCAAACGAAGCCATCAGTGCAGTTGCCTCCAAGGTTGAGATCGGCGGCGGCGTCATCAAGGCGATCAACGGAGCTGAATATGCGATCCGTGCTTATGGTGAATTCGCTTCCAAGAACCGCGGACAGGTGAATGTGAATGTCAAGAAGGATGCCAAAGGCGCTATCATCGGTGCAGGCAGCAATACTGTTCAGCTGGAAGGTAATGTCTATCTCGGCGGCGGCATGGATAATGCCGGTGCAAGTGCAGATGTCAGCCTCGGTCTGAATACAAAGGATTCCTTCTGGAAGGGCGATGTAAGCAATACTAAAGGTAGCAGTGCAGGTATCGTGAACCTTTACATGGGAAATGGTGCATCTTGGACCGGCAATAACCTTTCCGGCAACACCGTAAACGCTGATCTGGATAACGCCACCTGGACCGGCTACAGCAATGGCAATGCGATGCACCTTACGCTAGATAACTCTATCTGGAATGTAAATGGCGCCAGCAAGCTGGCTTCCTTCTCCGGTAACAAAGGCAGCATCTTTGTGGCAAGTGATGCAGGCGATATCAGTGTAGCTGATTACAGCGGCAATACCACTGTGATTTACAACCACGATGCTGATCATCCGACCGATATTCTCGGCGGCAGCTTTACCATCGGTCAGGCGAAGGACGGGCCTGCCATTACACTCATCACGGATAACCAGGGCATTACTAAAGGCTTTAACGCCTATGATAAGGCTGAAGACCAGAATACGGTCAATGAAGTTTTGAACAAACTGGCACAGAAGCTCTTCTACACCGCGAATGACGGCAAGCTGGCTGGTACGGTCAAGATTGCTGAAGGACTGACCGCTTCCTCCAAAGCGCTCAAGACCGGCGATATCAGCTTCTCCACTGATGCAACCGGCACGAAGACACCTGGTCAGGGCTTCTATGAGTATACGGTCAAGGATGATTCCGTTATTACTGATCCTATCACCGGTAATCTGGATAAGAAGTATGTAAATCTGGGCATCGAAACCGAAAAAGGCATTTACAACTTCACGCAGGATACAGTGATCGATGTCACAAAGGGTGATTACAGCTCGAACCTGAGCGCTATTGAATCCAGTGGCGGACCGATTACGATTCATGCCGACGGAAAGAATTTGGACGTATCCTACCATGTTTTGAAGGGCAGCAATGTGGCACGTGCGGTCGCTACCGGCCTCAGCTATGGGAAGAAGGATGTGACCATTACAGCTAAGAGCCTGAAGCTCAGTACGGATACCACAGGCTTCAGGGCGCAGGGAGTTTATGCAACAGGCGGTAAGATCACCATTGATGCAGACACCACTATTTCTACCTCTGCGCAGACAGAAAGCAATGGCATTTACAGCGGTAACGGCGGTACTGTTACCATGAGCGGCAACCTGACTATCCAAAAGGATAGCAAGGCAGCGAATTACATTGCGCTGAAGTCTGACGATAATGGCGTGATCAACGTCAATATGAAAGACGGCAAGGAAGGCGCAGGCATCGTGAAGATCGATGGCGATGTCTTCACCCAGTCGAAAGAAAGCTACGATTATTGGGAGGATGAAACAACTTCTACATCTTCTACCGTTAATCTGGCATTGCAGGGGAAAGACAGCACCTGGAACGGCCGCAGTCTGTACGAAGTTACTTCCGGTGATGACTCCACCAGTTATGGCACATTTAACCTGTGGCTGACAGATGGTGCCACCTGGACCAACGAGAAGAATGGCAAGGAGGTTCCGAGCGGCTTTGCAGGCAGCCATGTAACCAACTTTACCGGCGGCAGCGATGCAGCACACGCAGGCAACATCTTCCAAAACGATACGAAGAAGATCACCATCGACAACTACAGCGGCAATACCAACATTTTCTACGCTCATACCGGCAACGGCGAAGCAGCTGATGACTACAAAGCGGGTGACACCATCATCAAGAGTGCAGCTGCCGGTTCCCAGATCTCCCTCATCACCGACAACACTAACGTTGCAATGGATAACGAATACAGCGTAGCCAATGTCCTGAATGCTCTGGCAGGAAAGCTCACCTACAGCGCCTATGCAAAAGGCGAGAAGAATCTCACCGGCTTTGTGAAGATCGCCGACGGACTCACCGCATCGAGCAAATCCCTGCAGACCGGAAACATCGCCTTCAGCGATAAAGATGGCAAAGGCAGCTTGGCAGAAGGGACAGTCACACCTGGGGTCAAGTATCCGGAAACCCAGAAGCCTGAAGCTACTGAAAAGAACCAGGGTATTACCGGCGATGCCAAGACTGACTATCAATACAAGAAGGACGGCATTCTGAAGGAAGACGGCTCTTATGTATTCACTCAGGATCCGACTAAGATTGAGGTTGAAAGCGGCGCAGCAGTAGAAGCAACCGATAAAGATATCAACATCGATACTACTAAGGCTAAGCTGGAGCTGAAGGGTGAAACCGGCATCCATGCAAAGGGTGCAGATGTTACTGTTAAGGGCAACACCAGCATCAGCGGTAACGTAGGCATCAATGCTGAAAACGGCAAGGTAACCCTGAACGGCAGCACTAATATCAGCGGCACCGATGCGGCAATCAATGCAGGCGAAGGCGCTAACGTAGATATCAACACCAACAACAGCGCTCTGAACATCAAGGGTGATATCAACGCCAACGGCGGCAACATTACCGTAGACAGCGGCAAAGCCACTGGCACTATTACTGGCGATATCAATGCAGCGAACGGCGGCAGCGTAGCAATCAACCTGACCGAGAAAAATTCTGCTTTGACCGGCGGCTATAGTGTAGACGGCACTAGCAGCATTAAAATGAATCTGGCAAACGGTGCAACCTGGCATCTGACTGACGGCGAAGAAGCTGCAGGCATGTCCCTGCTGAGAATGTCCAAAGCTCCGGCAGCAGCCCCTGCAGCCGGTCTGACCGTTAACGGCGGTGCAACCAAGGCGGAAACCGGCTACATCGATATGACCAAGAGAACCCAGGCCCTCGATATCGCAAACTTCAGCGGACATGAAACCTTTATCATGGCGCATAAAGACGACGGCACCTTCACCAGCGGCAACGTGAACATTGCCAAAGCAGCTGCCGGCTCCGGACTGACGCTTTACACAGCCAAGAATGGCATCCAGATGACGGACAAAGCTGCCGTAACCAAGATCTTGAAAGCATTGGCACAGAAGGCCATCTATGCAGAGGGGAACGATGCAGGCAATGGCAAGAACCTGACTGGTGAAGTAAAGATCGGCGAAGGTCTCACCTCCTCCAGCGCCAAGACCGGATTGATTTCCTTCAAGGACAAGACAGGCGCCTTGGTCGATGGCAGCATCAAGTGGGAACCGACCATTGAAGAAGGTGACTACGAGACCTTCGTCATGAAGGGCGCAAGGAGCGCCGTCACCACCTCCTTCCACAGCTGGCGTGACAACATGCAGGACACTTACACCGGAGCAGACCTTGCTGATGAAGACGGCATCTTTGCCAAAGCTCTTGGCGGCAAGACCTCCTCGGACGTCAGCGGGCTGAAAGACAGCAACAGCTACTGGGGCGCACAGATCGGCTACGACAAAGCCCTTGCCAATGGCTGGCACACCGGCGTAGCCTTCGACTACCGTGATGGAGACAGCGACTACCTCCTTGGCGGCAAAGGCGACAACAAACTCTACAGCTTCGGCGTCTACGGCGTGAAGAAGATGGACAATGGCAGCTACTTCAGAGTGCCAAAGCCGGCCGTGTAGAAAACGAATACGACGTCTATAACGAACTCAGGAACAACAAGATTCATGCAGACTACAAAGCCAGCGCCTATGGCCTCACCGCAGAATACGGCAAGACCTTCGGCAGCGAGATGAGCTACATCACCCCGAAAGTACAGCTCACCTGGTCCCGTGTAGGAAGCAAGGACTACACCGGCAGCGCAAACAATGGCGCAACCATGAACATCTATCAGGACAGCTACGACAGCCTTGCCGGCCGCCGCGGCTTCGAAGCGGGCATGAAGAAAGCCCATGGCAGCCTCCATGCAGGACTCTACCTGGCACATGAATTCAATGGAGACATCGACACCCGCTACTTTGCCAAAGACGGCGGATGGAAATCCACCTCCTTTGACGGAGATGACACCTGGGCAGAACTGGTGCTCGGCGGAGAGTATCGCCTTGGCAGAAACAGCCAGCTCTATGCAGACTTTGCAAGAGATCTTGGCGGCGATTTCCAGAGAAAGTGGAAGCTGAATGCCGGCATCCGCCTCAGATTCTGATAAAGTCCTCGATTGACCGCGTGAGAACGCAAACAAAAAAGGATGAAACTAAGCGTAAGGCTTGGTTTCATCCTTTTTGTTGCCTTGAAAGCAGGCAGGAGGTAAAGATACAAGGGTAGTCCCTGACGTGTGTGGGAGAGAGGTTCAGCTGGTTCTATAGGTTCAACGGGTGCGGCGTGAAAGTAATATAGCGTCGTATGTGAGATGAAGAAGATCCCATATCGTCATCTCGAGCAAGGTCTAGGGAAACGCTGACTAAATCGCAGAGTTAGATTTCATATGGATTTTTACACATAGCTTCGTC
>ERZ779830.391-NODE-391-length-9447-cov-1.29823_pt1 | contig 9447 bp, 9 predicted proteins | sample MGYA00511251_ERZ779830 | MGnify/ENA primary metagenome ERZ779830 (study PRJEB29588, sample SAMEA2146731) | human gut metagenome | biome: human gut; feature: human-associated habitat; material: faeces | place: Denmark | collected 2008/2010 ... | reverse complement strand
CTATTAGTTGATGAAATATTTGGTCGTGAGATGGAAGTATACAAAGTAAAAGAAATTGGTTGTAGGCATAATAAATATTCTACTGTACTTGGTAATGTGAGATATTATCATGAAAAATTAGCATTTAGAGATAAAAAAGCTTTCACAGTAGATGGTGACTTACAAGATGAATTATTAAATATAAAGAAAATCAATAATAGTAGCATACTAGGAAAAATATATAAATATTTTTTTGATAGTTAAGGAGTGAAATATGAATAATAAATTAGAAATGGATCAAATTGCTGATATTAAAGTCATTGGTCTTGGTGGTGGTGGATGTAATGCTGTTAACAGAATGATTGATTCCGGATTAAGAGGAGTTGAGTTCATTGTAGCAAATACTGACCAACAAGTATTAAATGTTTCTCAAGCTGAACATAAAATTCAACTTGGCAAAACAATAACTAAAGGTAGGGGAGCTGGAACAAGACCTGAAGTAGGAAGAGAAGCCGCACTTGAAGCAAAAGAAGAAATAGAAGATGCTTTAAGAGGAGCAGATATGGTATTTATCACTGCTGGAATGGGTGGTACTGGTTCTGCGGCAGTAGTTGCTGAAATAGCTAAGGGACTTGGCTGTTTAACGGTTGCTATAGTTACTAAACCATTTAAGTTTGAAGGTCCAAAGAGAATGGATTATGCACTAGTTGGTATTGATGAATTAAGAAAACATGTTGATACAATAGTTGTAATACCTAATGATAGATTAAGAGATATAATCGATAGATCTACGCCATTAACAGCAGCATTTAAAGAAGTTGACAATGTACTAAGATTAGGAGTTCAATCAATATCTGATTTAATTAGTGTTCCTGGACTTGTTAATTTAGACTTTGCTGATGTTAGAACTGTTATGGAAGATAGAGGAGATGCTTTAATTGGTATCGGTGTTGGATTTGGAGACAATAGAGCTGTAGAAGCGGCTAAACAAGCTGTTAAGAGTCCGTTACTTGAAACAACAATTAATGGGGCAACTGATTGTATTGTTAACATTACTGGTGGTAACTCAATGACATTATTTGAAGCAGAAGATGCTGTAGAAGTTGTAAGAGCTGTTGCTAATAAAGAAGTTAATATTATATTTGGTTCTGTAATCAATGAAGCTTTAACTGATGAAATAGTTGTTACTGTTATTGCAACTGGATTTGAGGATTCAACTGAACCTTTATATCGCTCAATTGAGGGAGAAAAGAAAATTCAAGAAATAACAGATGATGATGAGGAATTAGAAATGCCAGCATTTTTAAGAAATAGAGATTTTTAAGAGCGAGAGCTCTTTTTTTTTACAAAAAATTTACATTTTATATTGACTGTAAATATAATTTATAATTATAATTAGTAAAGAAATAGTAAATGATATTTACATTAGTGGGAGGGTATATGAAAGATGTTAAAAAAGATAAAATAGAAATAGATGATGATTATATAGAAGATGATGATAGGAGAGTGATAGTCTTTGTTGCATTAGCATTATTAATTATAATTGCTACGGTAATAGGATTACTAGTTTCTCATCAAAAAAATGAGATAAATAAAGATGTTAAAGAACCTCATAGAGATTATATAGTTCCTGAATTAGAAGTAGATGATGAAAATAAGATAGTTAATAATGTGGTAACTCCTGTGAGTATAATAATTAATAATGAAGGGGATAATCAAGAAAATAATATTAATGAAACTTATGAAATAACATATCACTATTATGGAAAAACACATGTTATTAAAGTAAATGATACTGTAGAAAAATATGTGCCTCTTGGTTATAGTAGTTGTAAATATTATATAGATGAAAACAATAGTATTGAATATGACTTCAATGAAAAAGTATCATCTTCAAAAGATATATATATGTCATGCGAAGAAAAAGTTTATACAATTAAATATTCACACTTATCAAATAATAAACCTGAATATAAACTATCAGATGGAATAGTTCCTTTGATTGATGCAGAAACAGACTTAATATTTAATGGTTGGTATACTGATAAAGAATATATAAACAAGGTTACAAGTTTATCAGAAGAATTATTAAAATATAGTAATGATGAAATAATTAATTTATATGCATCTTTTATTCCATACTATACAGTTAATTATTATAATAATAGTGGTGAGATTATAGACAGTGCTAAAGTAACTAAGGAACAATTAAATGATTATAAATTATTAGATGGTAGTAATTTATCATATGAAAATAATAAGTTTTTAGGATGGTCTACTAAGAAAAACAGTATGAAGATAGATTACTTTAATAATGACAGTATTGATATAAATTTATATGCTGTATTTGGTTCATCAATAATCATATTTACTGATAATGATAAAGCAATAGAAGCAAGAGCAATTACTAAAGAGGAAGCTGATAACTTTGATTTGCCAACTAAAGAGGATTTAGGATTAGAAGTGCCTACATATTTTATTCCAGTTGATTCTATAAGTGATAAAACTAAAACAATCGTACCGGATGATACTGAAACTTTATTTGAAAATGAAGTTAAATTATCTGATGTTATTTCATCTTCTTTAGAAGACTATAATCCAAAAGTTGGGGATAAAGTAGAAGAAATTGAAAAAGAATTAAATTGGTCTATAGATAAAAAAATAACTGACCCGATAACTGGAGAAGAGACTGTTGAAAAAATAACTGATGAAAATGAAGTAAAAGAGATTATCAAAGATAATAATGATAATGGGATAGACACAAAACTTAATACTGAATGGACAGAGCAAAGTATAGGAGAAAATATATAGTGGGTTACTTAATGTAGCCTTTTTTCTTTTTTAAATACATGTTATAATTAATATGAGGTTTAAAATGGAAGTATTATTATATGGACAAAAATTTAATGTGATAGTTGAAAAGAAAAATAATAAGAACATGTACCTTAGAGTGAAAAAGGATGGTATACATATTACATGTAATTACTTTGTAACTAAACCAATGATTCTTTCGTTTATAAATAAGAATAAAGACTCTATAATTAAAATGAATGAGGTTGTTAAGAGAAAAGAAGAAAAGGAAGAAGAGTTTTATTACTTAGGAAATAAATATGATGTAGTAATTCTTAATACAGTATCTAAAATAGAGTTCGTTGGGAGTCAAGTTTTTGTTAAAAATAAAACTTATTTAAAAACATTTTTATCAAATGAAGCACAAAGAATATTTAATGATAGGGTTAATATTTGCTATAACTTATTTGAAGAAGATATTCCTTATCCTAATGTATTAATAGGGAAGATGAAAAGAAAATGGGGGTATTGTAATAAAAGAGAAAAATTAATTAAATTAAATTCTGAATTAATTAAATATTCTATAAATGAAATAGATTATGTTATAGTACACGAACTATCACATTTTATAGAGTTCAATCATTCTAAAAATTTTTGGAAATATGTAAAAAAGTATTATCCAAATTATAAAGAGGCACAAAAAGTATTAAAGGAGGAGTAGTATGCTTATTATATCTAAAGATAATAATAGAATTAAAGAAATAAGAAAATTATTAAATAAAAAGTATTCACTTGAAAAAGGATTGTTTGTGATCGAAGGTGAAAATCTTGTTGAAGAGGCTATTAAAAACAATTTACTTAAAGAATTGTATGTTCTTGAGGGATGTGAATGTAAATATGATTTTCAACATGATGAAGTAACTTATGAAGTTATGAAAAGTATAAGTGATTTGAAAAGTACTCCTAGATTACTTGGTGTAGCTAAAATAAAAAAAGAGGAAAAGATAGGAAAAAGAATTGTCATATTAGATGATATACAAGACCCTGGGAATGCTGGGACTATTATAAGAAATGCAGTTGCTTTTGGTATAGATACAATTGTTTTTTCTAAGTCATCAGTATCTGCATATAATGAAAAAACATTAAGAAGTACTGGTGGTATGATATTTAATATTAATATAATTACAGATGATTTATCTCATGTTATAAGTCAAATTAAAAATGATAATATAAAAGTAATAGGTACGAGTCTTAATACTTCTAAATCTCTTGAAACACTTGAAAAAATGGATAATTTTGCTATAATATTTGGAAATGAAGGTAATGGTGTTTCAAAAGATATATTATCTTTATGTGATGAAGTTATTAAAATAAATATGAATAGTAAATGTGAAAGTTTGAATGTAGCAGTTTCATCAGGAATAGTATTATATAATTTATGGAGTAAAAATGAATGAATATGTTTATGTAGGTAAAATTGTGAATACTCATGCTCTTAAAGGAGAAGTGAGATTATTAAGTAACTTTGAATATAAAGACAAAGTCTTTTTAAGTGGCAAAACATTATATGTCGGAATGCATAAATCAAAAGAAATTATAGAGACATACAGGCGACATAAACAGTTTGATATGATTAAATTTAAAGGAATAGATTATATAAATGATGTTTTAAAGTATAAAGGTGCTTATGTATATGTACTAAAAAATGATATTGAATTAAATGATGATGAAATATTACCTGAAGAATTCTTAATAATGAATGTATATAATAATGATAAATTAATAGGTAAAATAGAAGAATATAGAAATGATAATGGTAATAAAATGATAAAAGTTTCTGGTAAATATATACCATACAATAAAGACTTTATTACTAAAATTGATAAGAAAAATAATGCAATATATTTTCATGGAATAGAGGTGTTTTTATGAGAATAGATATACTTACATTATTTCCTAAAATGTTTGATGGCTTTTTATCAGAAAGTATTATTAAAAGAGCCATAGATAAAGAAAAGGTCAAAATTAATATCATTGATATTAGAGACTATACTCCATATAAAAATAACCAAGTTGATGATTATCAATTTGGTGGTGGTGGTGGTATGATTATGATGTGTGAACCTGTATTTAACGCTGTTGAAAGTGTAAGGACAAAAGATTCACATGTTATATTATTGACGCCTAGAGGTAAAACATATAACGAAAAAAAAGCAAAAGAATTAAAAGAATTAAAACATCTTATAATAATTTGTGGTCATTATGAAGGGTTTGATGAAAGAATATATACTCTTGCAGATTCATTAGTGTCTATAGGAGACTTTATATTAACTGGTGGTGAAATACCTGCGATGGCAATTGCTGACTCAGTAGTAAGACTAATTGATGGCGTTATTACTAGTACTAGTTTAGAAACAGAGAGTTTTAATGATAATTTACTTGATTATCCTGTTTATACAAAGCCAAGAGAATATAGAGGTATGGCAGTTCCTTTAGTACTTCTAAATGGTAATCATAAATTAATAAATGAATTTAGAGAAGAAGAAAGAAAAAGAATAACTAAGGAATACAGAGACGATTTATTGTAGGTGATATAATGAAAAAATATATTATTGATAAAGACAACCCTAATGAAAAATTACTATATTACAATGTTGATGTGGTAGGTCTTAGTGTAACTCCTAATAAAAGTGTTCCTGGCTATAAAATAACTGCTAAAAAATTAACTTTAGTAGATCCAGATTTAAGAGAAGCTTATATAAAGCAAAAGATAAATAAAAAGATTGATAGAGTTATTAAATTTATGATTAAAATATTAAATGATGAAGATACTAGTGATGAAGATGCTGGGATAGTACTAGATGAAATTAATAAATTAAAAGGTATTATCATTAATAAATATAAAGAATACATGATAGAAAGCGAGTATAAATCATTGCTTACTAAATTAATATTAATAGAAGAAGAATTTAAAAAAAATTATAACCAAAAAACATATTTGAATTATATGACAAATAGTGTTTATGAAGAGGCTATACAGGGAAGAGGAAGATAAATGAATGATGAATTTAAATTAATGAATTTAAAGGGAACTAATGATTTTTTACCAGAAGAACAAATCATTAGAAATAAAATAACTGATACTTTAAGAAAATATTTTGAATTATATGGTTTTTTGCCACTCGAAACTCCACAATTATGCTACTATGATTTACTTGCTAGTAAGTATGCAGGAGGAAGCGAAATATTAAAAGAGGTATATAAATTTAGTGATCAAGGTACTCGCCAAATAGGTCTTAGATATGATTTGACTGTGCCTTTTTCTAAAGTTATTGGTATGAATAAGGGCTTAATTTTACCTTTTAAAAGATATGAGATAGGAAAAGTATTTAGAGATGGACCTGTTAAGTTAGGAAGAGCAAGAGAGTTTTATCAATGTGATGTTGATGCCTGTGGTGTAGAAAGTCCAGCTGCTGAAATAGAATACTTCAATATGACTAAAAAGGTATTTGGTGAGTTTGATATTGATATAGAGATAAGATTTAATAATAGAAAGTTCTTAAGTGGAATGCTTGAACATTCAGGAGTTTTAAAAGAAAATATTCCTGCATTTATAACATCAGTTGATAAATTAGATAAAATGACTAGGGAAGAAGTAGAAAAAGAATTAATAGTTCATACTGATAAAATAGTTATTGATAAAGTATTTAATTATTTTAATTATAGTTTTAATGATTTAAAAAATGAGTTAGAAAACACAAATATAGAAATATTAGTACAAGGATTAGAAGAACTTGATAAATTAATTAATTTGATTAATGAATTAGGTCTTAATGATACATGTATTTTTACTCCTTTTTTAGCTAGAGGATTAGAAATATATACAGGTAGTGTTTGGGAAATATTTGATAAATCTAAAAAATTTAAATCTGCTTTAGGAGCAGGTGGTAGATATGATAAAATTATTACTAATTTCTTACATAATGGTAATGAATATCCAGCAATAGGCATGTCATTTGGACTTGAACCTATATATGAATTATTACGTCAAAGAAGCAATAATAAAGTAGTAAAGTATGATGTTTATGTTTATGCATTTAATATTGATAAGAATTTATTTGAGATATCTGAATTATTAAGAAGTAATAATTTAAAAGTATTAACTGAATTAAATAGTATTAAACTTAAAAAGGCTATGAATATAGCTAATCGTGAAAATATAAAATATGTAGTTATTATTGGAGAAGATGAATTAAAATGTAATTCAGTATCTTTAAAAAATATGATTACTGGTGAACAGGAAATTGTTAAAATTGATGAATTAGTTAACAAAATTAACTAATTTTTTTTATTAGAAATCTTGTTGACTATGTTAAGTTTTTTGTGTTATACTTTAAATATAAATAATAATAAGGTGGTATGATATGAAAAAGAAAAAATTAAGAATAATAAAATTCATTAGTGTTTTATTATTAATATTCTCATTTAACTTAAATGTTAATGCAGAAACAACTAAGATTTATTATGCAGATGAAAATGGATTTAGAAAGGTAGCTGAAACTGCTCCTGAAGGATTTACTAAAAATGAGGGTGGAGCTGAAGTGACTGGCTATATTACTAGAACAGTAACTGGTGAATATGAACCAACTAAATATTATGCTTGTGCAGCAAATGCTGAAAGTACAATAATTAAAAATCAAACTGTTCCTTGTGGTAGTGAAGGAAGCACTGATGCAACTCTAACTTATACAAAGGAAGAATTTTATAGTTGTGCTAAAACTCAAAGTGATTCAGTTGATGGTATGAAGACTACAGAAGGTAGTAAATGTACTTCTTATTCTGATTGGTCAGATGTTTCAACTACTGCATGTGATACATCAAAACCAGAATTATGTAAATCACAAACAAGAACTTTATATTATTGGTATAAAGAAGTAGCCAATGCAACAACAATAGATTTTAGCAATAATCCAGCACTTTATGAAGGTATAAAAGCTACAATATCAAAAACGGTTATTAAAAATGCTGAAATTAACTATTTAGAAAACGAAAATGAAAAAAAATATATTATGGTAATTGGTGATATTTCTAAAATCAAAACATTAAGATTTAGAAATGAATACCCAATTGTGACAATTGATGAATTAAGCAAATTTACTGGTTTAGAAGAATTAGTATTAAAAGATAATAAAATTGAAAAAATTGATGCAATAAAATATTTAACAAATTTAAAACATTTGAATTTATCAAAAAATGCTATTGTATCTGTTGAACCTATTATAGGCCTTAAAAAATTAGAAAGTTTAGATCTAAGTTATAATGAAATTATTAATTTAAATTTACTAAAGAAAATAGAAAATTATAATTCAATTGAAAAAAATCTTTATTATAATGATTTTAAGAAATCCGGTTTAATAAAAAATTGGGCTGAATTTACAGATGAATTAACAAACTATTATGGCACTGTTATTAAATATACTAAAGATTATATAACTATGTCATATCAAGGCGCAGAATATGGAAAATTTGAAGTAAAAAATAATATTCTAAAATTTGTTTCAGGAAAGTCTGAAGAGGCTATAGAGGAAATGTTAGAATATTTAGAGGCTATAGGATATAGTTATAATGATATTGATAAAGCAAGTCTTTGTGAAGAAAATGACTTTAAATGTCTTTTTTCTAAATTTGGTGATTATTTAAAATTAGATGTTAAATATAAAGAGGACTCTAATACAATTGAAAAAATGGATTTTAGTTTTGATTTAAGATATTTCTTCGGTGATAATGTTCCAGGAAAGAATCCTAAAACTGGAGTATCAAATGCATTAGCGTTACTTGGAATAACATTATTAAGTAGTGTAATAGGATTTATGGTGTTATTTAGACATAAGACAGGTATTCAATTATAAGAACTAGAAATAGTTCTTTTTTTAATTTTTAAAAATTATATAATAAAAAAACTTCCATAAGGAAGTTTAATAATCTAGTGGTGACCCGTACGGGATTTGAACCCATAAATGCACGCGTGAAAGGCGTGTGTGTTAACCGTTTCACCAACGGGCCATAATTTAATGGTGGGCCTGAATGGACTTGAACCATCGACCTTTCGCTTATCAGACGAACGCTCTAACCAGCTGAGCTACAAGCCCATTAAGCTTTTATTTTGGCTGTCTAATTAATAATACCTTATTTTTTAATATTTTGCAACCATTTTCTTTAAAAAAAATATAAATATTGCAAAAAAATGATTATTATTGTATTATTATTATGTAAAAATAGGAGGTAAATGATGAATCCAAGCACAATAAATATTATAGTTATGATATGTTTAATACTATTATCTATGACTTTTGTAGATTCAATAATAGTTACAATTGGTGGAAAGCACAAAAAAATGAGAAATCTGCTTTATATCCAGTTGCTAATTTATTTACTTTATTAGAAATATCTGAAATGTCAACATTTTATGGAATATTATTTTTTGTTCCTGTTATTAACTGTGTTGTGTTATTTATAATGTTTTATAAATTAGGCGGTGAGTTTGATACTAGTACTTCATATAAACTTGGTCTTGCGTTATTACCTATCGTATTTTTTCCTTTGCTTGCTAATAGTGATAAACAATATAAACTTGCTGATGAAGAGTATTTATTAAAATTAGATTCTGCTAAAGACGAA
>ERZ779830.366-NODE-366-length-10032-cov-4.96342_pt1 | contig 10032 bp, 10 predicted proteins | sample MGYA00511251_ERZ779830 | MGnify/ENA primary metagenome ERZ779830 (study PRJEB29588, sample SAMEA2146731) | human gut metagenome | biome: human gut; feature: human-associated habitat; material: faeces | place: Denmark | collected 2008/2010 ... | reverse complement strand
CAAGCGACTGCGCCGTCCGTTGGCCACTGCCTGGCGCACAAAGTGCAGTGGCATAAGTAGAGAAATGTCCCTATCTATGTGAGTGCCGACTTCCCCTCTTGCGAACGATGTGCAATCTTGCAGAGAAATGGCGTTAGTTTGAGCAATAGGGGAAAGCCCGAAGGGAAGGGGTGATATGTGATTTTAAGAATACACGCCGCCAAACTCTTGTAGAGAAAAAACGCCCCTCTTTTTTTCGAGAGGGGCGCTGACAAAGTTAGTCGCGATTTAGCGCGGTCTTACTTTTTATTCTCAAATGATGCTTGAGATGAAGAACAAGGAAACGCCCTTTTGCGAACCCGCCCAGCGTACTAATCGTACGTGACGGGTGAACAAAAGGGCGTTGACACAGTTATTCGCTCAATCATCATTTGAGAGGTTTCATTGTGGGGAAAAGCAACACATCGCGTATAGACGCACTGTCCGTGAGGAACATAACCATACGGTCGATGCCGATGCCGAGTCCGCCGGTTGGGGGCATACCGTATTCGAGCGCGGTGCAGAAGTCCTCGTCGTAGGGTTGGGCTTCTTCGTCGCCTTTTGCTTTGGCGAGCATTTGTTGCTCGAAACGCGAACGTTGATCGAGAGGATCGTTGAGTTCGCTGAAAGCGTTGCCGCCCTCGCTTGCGCAGATGAAGAACTCGAATCTCTCGGTAAGGCGAGGATCAGACGGTTTCTTCTTGGCAAGAGGACTGACCTCGACGGGATAATCGGTGATAAACACGGGGCCCGTGAGTTTTTCCTCGACGAATGCGTCGAAGATGTTGTAAAGCGCATGACCCCACGAGGTATCGGGTGCCATTTCGAGTCCCATCTTATTGCCCGCGGCGATGAGGTCGCAAAGCGGTTGATTGTCGAAATCGAGTCCCGTATACTTCTTCACTGCCTCGACCATCGTAAGACGTTCCCACGGCGTTTTGAGCGAGAGAGGCGTGCCTTGGTACACGATGTCCAAACCGCCGCAAACGCGCTGTGCCGCCGTCGTGTAAAGTTCTTCGGTTATGCGCATCATCTCGTTGTAATCGACGTACGCTTGGTAAAGTTCGATTGTGGTAAATTCAGGGTTATGCTTGGTGTCCATACCCTCGTTGCGGAACTGACGGCCTATCTCGTACACCTTCTCGAATCCGCCGACGATGCAACGCTTTAGGTGCAACTCGGTTGCGATACGCATATACATATCGATGTCGAGGGTGTTGTGGTGCGTGATGAAAGGACGAGCGTTCGCGCCGCCCGCGAGCGTGTTAAGCACGGGGGTTTCGACCTCGATAAATCCTTTTTTGTCAAGCACTTCGCGGATTGTGGAAATGATTTTGCTGCGTTTGACAAACACTTCTTTGACTTCGGGATTTGCGATAAGGTCGACGTAGCGTTGACGGAAGCGAAGTTCGGGGTCGCGAAGTCCGTGATACTTTTCGGGCAACGGAAGCAAGGATTTGGATAGCAAAGTCGCGCTCTTGACGTGTACGGAAATTTCACCCGTTTTGGTCTTGAACACAAAGCCTTTTATGCCGATAATATCGCCCACGTCAGTCTTTTTGAACGCCTGATATTCGTCGACGCCCATATCGTCGCGGCTGAAGTAGCCTTGCATTTTGCCGTCGCTGTCCATAATATGACCGAAACTCGCCTTGCCCATAATGCGTTTTGACATAAGTCTACCCGCGATGCTGACTTCCTTGCCCTCGTACTCGTCGTAATTTGCAAGGATTTGTCCGGCGGTTGCGGTGCGCTCGTAGGACGTGATTTCAAACGGATTTTCGCCCTTTTGGACAAGCTCGTCGAGTTTTGCGATTCTGACCTTGCGCACCTCGTTTACGTCTACTTCTTTTTCTTGTTCGGGTGCGTTGTTGCGGATTTCTTCACTCATTGTAATTTCTCTCTATAAAAGCAATACGCTTGCCGAAAAAGGCAGGCGCACGCGCATTTGTTTATGGTTGTTATTTGATGCCGACGACCTTGTATTCTTCGGTTCCGTGAGCGGTTGTGAATCTGACGATTTCGCCGTTCTTTTTTCCGACCAAAGACTTGCCCAAAGGCGATTCGTTGCTGATTTTACCCTTTGAAAAGTCCGCTTCGGTTTCGCCGACGAGTTGCACGGTCATAACGCGGTCTTCTTCGTCGTCGAGTTCGCCGAGATATTCGACGGTGACGGTGTTGCCGATGGACACTTTGTGCGTGCCGCTCTTTTCGATGATGACAGCGTTCTTGATGCGCTCTTCGAGGTCCTTGATTTCGGAAGCGACTTGGCTTTCCTCTTGTTTTGCCGCGTCGTATTCGGCATTTTCCGACAAGTCGCCGAGTTCTCTTGCGTGTTGCAATTTCTTTGCAACGTCTTCACGCAAATATACGATGAGATAGTCAAGTCTTTGTTTAAGTTCTTCAAGACCTTCCTGGGTAAGATAAACTTCTTTCATTATTCCCTCCTGACGCCGACGGCGTCATACGTTATTCTGTTTTGGATTATTCTGCTTTTTCGTCGCTGTCGGATTCGGCTTGCGCTTCTTCCGATTCGACGGATTCTACGTTTCGTCTTCAACTGCTTCGTCTTGCACAACTTCTTGCGATTCGTCTTCAACTGCTTCGACTTCAACGGTTTCGGTTTCTTCCGCTTGCTTTTCCGTTTCGCCGTCTTGAACTTCCGCTTGCTCTGCGCTTTCTGCGTTTTCAACGGATTCGACGTTTTCGACGTTTTCAACGGATTCGACGTTTTCTTCGGATTGCTCGTTTTGAGCGTTCTTTTCGTCTTGCGCTTTCATTTCTGCAAGTTTCTTTTCGACTTTCGCCTGAACTTCGGCTTGGTCTGCCTTGTAGTTGGGCGTAAGAGCCATAACCTTGATTTCGATAGAACTGAACTTAAATCCGAACTCGCCGAGGAACACGTCTTCGAGCAAAGTGCGCAAATAAGTTTCCGTTTCGAGAACGTCCTTATCCACGACTTTTACGTTCGTTTTGAGGCGTACGCCGTATTCGTCGCTTACGAGAGCGACCTTTTGACACTTAACGCCCTCGACTTGCTTGCAAGTGTTTTTGACGAACTTGGTGATGACATTGGAAGACACTCTCACGCTGCCGCCCTTTTCTTGACGAAGGGTGATTTCTTTCACGACGTCGCTGTTGACGAAGATAAGCACGAGCGAGATTATCGAAAGAACGAGATAGAGAATTGCGAGCGTGATAATCAAGCCTCTTACGAGTTTGCTGTCAAATTCGTTTGCGTCGATACCGCCGAACGCCGTGACGACAAGCACCATAATGAGAATGATTGCCACGACAATCGAGCAGGACGCAAATATTTTTTCGAGATTTTTTTTCATAGATTCACCTCACGCGGCGCATCGTTAAAACGATTGCCGTTTATATAATATAAACTAAGATTGATAAATAGTCAATCGTGCGCAAAAAATTGCTTATCTATTATCCGTATTTTCAACGATATGTATGCGCGTTTCTATAATAAACCGCACACGACGGCATTTATCCGCACAAATAAAAAACAGTTCCTCAAAAAGAAACCGTTTTTTCAAATCATTCAATCGGAACGAGGACTTCTTGATGTTTGACAAACGTGCTTAAATGCGTGAAGCCTATCTCTTTCAACATCTTGCACGCCACGTCGAAGTTTTTGCAAATATCGCCACGATGTGCGTCCGAGCCGTAACTTATCTTGCGACCGCCGAGTTCGTAATATCTTTCGATAATATCTCGTTGCGGCGCCATCTCGTGATGGAAGTTGATTTCGAGGGCTTTGCCCCTTGCGATTATGCCGTTGAGTATGGCGTCAATCTCTTTTGGAAAATCCTTGTATCTCAACAACTTATCGCGATAGGGCGCACCGTGCGCGATGTAGCCTATGTGCGCAACCGTGTCGTATCGATAAGGCGCGTCGAGGCTTTCCAAAATGGTTTCGAGGTATCTTCTGTACACTCTTTTTTTTGTTTTGAAAAGGAACGCGAGTTTGAAGTACACGTCGTAGCCGTCCACGCAATGCACCGAATTTATAACGATGTCGAACGGATATTTTTCAATGGCTTTTTTGTACGCTTCCTTTGCCGCTTGACTCGAATCGTAACTCGCTTCTATGCCGAAACAGAGGTTTAACGTATTGTTTTTGTCCGCGTCAAGTGCCGATTTTGCGTTTTTCCAGTTCTCGTAATACTTTTCGAGGTCGAGATTGGGCCACCTTACGGGCGCGCGATTTTTGCCGTACTCGAAGTCGTAATCGAGATGTTCTGTGGTTGCCAAATAGCAAAGACCTTGCGCCTTTGCTATTTCCACGACCTGCGAAAGCGGCACTTTTCCGTCATGCGAATTGTTGGTATGGACGTGGGTGTCACATTTCATAATCTTATTCCAAAACCGCTTTGATACGTCTTACGCCTGCCGAAGAAGATTGCTCTTTGACGATGCGGAATTTGCCGAGTTCGCCCGTGCGTTTTGCGTGAGGGCCGCCGCAGATTTCTTTGGAAATGCCGATAGTATACACTTTTACGACGTCGCCGTAGCGGTTGTCGAACACGCCGATCGCGCCTGCTTTCTTTGCATCCTCGACAGACATTTCTTCGAGTATGATTTCGCTGTCTTTGGCTATTTCGTCGTTGACGACTTTTTCAATCTCGGCGATTTCTTCTTGCGTCAACGGGCGCGGGAAGTTGAAGTCGAAACGCAATCTTTCCGACGTGATGTTGCTTCCCTTTTGTTGAATGGAATCGTCGTGAAGCACGATTTTGAGCGCGGCGTTGAGAAGGTGCGTTGCGCTGTGCAATCTTGCGGTGAGTTCGCCGCCGTCAGCAAGTCCGCCCTTAAACTTTTGCTCCGCACCCGCTTTCGAGAGTGCCTGATGGTCTGCAAACGCTTTGTCGTAGCCCTCTTTGTCAAGAGTGTAGCCTTTTTCCTTTGCGAGTTCCGCCGTCATTTCGATGGGGAATCCGTATGTATCGTAAAGTCTGAACGCGGTCTTGCCGGGGAACACCGTCATGTTTTCGGGAAGGTGCGCCACGATTTTGTCAAACTCTTTCAATCCTTGTTCGATGGTCTTTGCAAACTTGTCTTTTTCCGCTTCGAGTTCGCTCACGATTCTGCCCTCGTTCTCTTTGATGTAGGGATACGCTTCCTCGTATTTTGCGACGTAGAGTTTTGCGAGTTCGACGAGTGCGCTGTCATCGATTCCGAGCGTTCTGCAATATCTCATTGCTCTGCGGATAAGACGGCGCAAAACGTAGCCTTGATCGACGTTCGAGGGCGACACGCCTTTGGGATCGCCCAAAAGGAATGTTGCCGTACGAGTATGGTCTGCGATTATGCGCATTGCGACGGTCATCGTTTCGTCCACGCCGTAAGTCTTGCCCGAAAGTTCTTCGAGTTTCTTGATTGCAAACGCAAAGAGGTCGGTTTCGTACACGGATTTGTAACCGTTGAGAATGCAGAGCATTCTTTCAAGTCCCATACCCTCGTCTACATTCTTTTGTTTGAGCGGCGAGAAAGTGCCGTCCGCGTTCTTGAAGTATTGCATAAACACGTCGTTGCCGATTTCGACGTACTTGCCGCAATCGCACGCGGGCGAGCAATCGTCCGAGCATTTGGGTTTGCCGGTGTCGATAAACATTTCGGTATCTGGACCGCAAGGACCGGTTATGCCGGCAGGTCCCCACCAGTTGTGCTTTTTATTGCAGTAGAAGATGTGGTCTTCGGGAATGCCTTGCGCTTTCCAATAGGACGCGCTTTCCTCGTCGCGAGGGCAATCCTCGTCGCCGGCAAACACCGTAACCGCAAATTTATCCTTATCGAATTCGAGTTGGTTGAGAAGGAAATCGTAAGAGCAAGCGATTGCAAACTCTTTGAAGTAGTCGCCCAGCGACCATCTGCCGAGCATCTCGAAGAACGTACAGTGAGTTGCGTCGCCCACTTCGTCGATATCGCCCGTGCGCACGCACACTTGAACGTCCGTCAAACGATTGCCCGCGGGGTGCTTTTCGCCCAAAAGGTACGGCACGAGGGGGTGCATGCCCGCAGTCGTGAACAACACGGTCGGGTCGTTTTCGGGAATGAGAGACGCAGAACCGATTACGGCGTGTCCCTTGGACTTGTAGTAGTCGAGATAAAGTTTGCGAAGTTCGCTTGAATTGAGTTGTTTCATATATACCTCTGATGGTGAATATTTCGTTTTATCGTTTCGTTTTTTTGCTTATTTTGGCGTTATCTTTGCACCGCTACGCCCTCTTTTTCGAGTTCGGCAAAGAACTCGTCGGGAAGGGTCTTTTCCTTTATCGCCCTCGTAAACGCGAGCGTGGTTTTGCCGTTGGTGGTGATTGCGCCGAGATTTTGCGTGTTGTTTTTGGACACGTTCATATTGAGCGCGTATCTGTCAACACCCATGCTTTCGGGGGATACGACGTTGCCGAGATTGCTGAATATAATGGTTTGGCGCGAGCGCATAAACACTCTGCCGAGCCGCAATATAGCGGTTTTGAGAAAAAGCGGCACGATTTTCAAAATCCAGTTCTTCTGCGCTTTCACCGTCGTTGAGATAAATGCGTCGAGTTTGTCCTTTGCGGTTTGAATTTTGAGTTGTCTTTGAGTTTCCTTTGCGCACGCCTCTATGCTCTTGAACTCGGACGGCGCGAGAATGATTCTTACGAACGTCACGAAGTTGCGCATAGTCCTCGAGGGATAGAGCGCGCGAAGATTGACGGGAATCATCACCGCAATCGGCACTTTGTTTGCACAGGTTTTTTCAATCGAGTACGCTAGCACGCCCGCAACGTACGCCGTGAACGACACGCCGATTTCCTTTGCTCGTTTCAGCACGTCTTTTGCCTCGACGACGCCCTCGCTCACCTCGTAGCCGTCTTTCGACAGCGTACCTTTTATGCGATGAGGCACTTTGCCCGCAAGTGCTTTGAGATTCATTTGTCCAAAGGATATGGGCTTGTAGTTTTTCTCGAATCCGTCCTCGATTTCTTCCGAAACGGGTTCGCTTTTCCAGTCTATAACGCCCTCGTCCTCAACGGTGAATCCGCACACCTCGCGGTATCTTTTCACGATACTCTTCAAAAACGCAAGCGCGCCGTTGCCGTCCGCAAGCGCGTGGAAGAATTCGAGTATGATTTTGTTTTGTGCCGCCGACACTCTGAACCAATATCCGTTCGTTTCGTCGGGGTCGATGGGCTTTAGAAGCGCGCCCTCGTCAAAAACTTTGCACGGCGCGTCGTTATGCTCGAAAAAGTGCCAGGCATACCCTTTTTTGAGCCGCACGCTGTACGCCTCGAATCTCGGCAACACGTCGTTGAGGGCGATTTGCAATTTGTCTCTGTCAACGTCCTCTTTCATCAAAGCGGAAATTCTGAAAAGGCTTTGCGCCTTTTTCGTGGACATAATGGGATAAAACTTCGCCGAATGGTCGAGTTGAAAACGCAATTTTTTGCGCTTTTTATCGCCGTTTTCGGTTATGTTTTTGCTTTCGTCCGACACCTTTTGTCACCGCCTTTTTTTGAATATAGCATATATTTTATGCTTTTTTAATATTATTGTCAATGAAATGTGCCACGCACGAAAGGGGTAATATGGATTTTTCCAAAACATCGAATCAAAAAGCAATAGACCAAGCCGCAAAAGCGGCGCAGAAAACAAATCACAAAGTCGAACTCGACCACTTGCACGCAATGAGCGTTACGGGGGTTGAGGACGTGCCGACTTTCACCGACAAAACGATAGTGATTCGTCTAAAAGACGAAACTCTCACCGTGAGCGGACAGAATCTGAGCGTGAAAAACCTTGACGTAACCGAGGGCAAACTGCAAATCGAAGGTCAGGTCAACGCCCTCAAATACTCGTCTTCGAGCACGCCTACGTCGTTTGCAAAACGCATTTTCAAATGACGTCTTTGTATCTCGGCGCAAACGCGAAAGCGCAAGCGATTTGCTTTGCGCTCTGCCTTGCGGCAGGCATCGTCGCAGGCGTTTTTGCATTGCTTTATTTCAAAAAAGGCGGATTTTTCGAGAAAGTTCTCGTCGACTTTTTCGCAACTTGCACACTCGGCGCGGGATTTATACTTTGCATTGAATTTTTTATGCAAGGTTGCCCCTCGCTGTACGGCGTAGCGGCATATGCGCTCGGCACGTGCGTTTTGCCGCTTATTCGCTCGAAAATCGTCAAAAGAAAAAGGAAGAAACGGGGCGAATAGTGCCGAATCGTGTCTTGTTTTGCCCCACGACTTTCTTTTTGCGCGACTTGTGCTAACATAAGTCGAGGAGGCGGATATGAGCAACGTAAAACACAAAAACTGCGCCTTGAGAGAACTTGCCAAAAGTGCGAAATCGAGGCTTTGCGACAACAGATACGACAGCGAAAAGAGCGTGCCGAAAGGCGCGACGCCCGAACAAAAGGCGATATTTTTGAAATTGTGTCAAATGCAAAAAGAGGGCGAAACCGTCGTCAATCCCGTTGCGTGCTTTGCCGACCAAGAGAAGATGAAAACTTTATCTCACGAGGACAGACAACGCTACATACTCACCGTCTGCGCCGATTACGTCAGTATGAAACGCTTCGTCGAAAACAAAGCGCGAAAAACGGGCTGATTTTTGTATTTTTTAACAAAAATAGTCTTATACTTTTTCACACAATATGACGTTTATCATCTCAAAACGATACGATAAAGCGCATTTCGTGCAAAAATCGAGCGATTAACGCCACCCTCACGCGCGTTTTTGCTCGAAATTTGTGCAAATTTTTGTCTTTCTATCATTGACTTTACCTTACGAAAATAATATAATATCGAAAGAATAGTTTTTAAGGAGATGAACTATGTATACAAGATGTCCCAGTTGCAGAGCCGAAATCAGTTTCGAGCCGCCTGCGAATATGGAATCGCTTCCCGACGGCTATAAGCATCGCATCAAATGCCCCAGTTGCGGAGTGACCATCGGCGTTAAAATCAACAAAATAGACACAACTCCCGCCACGCTCGTTCAACAAGCGCCGGCATATACTCAACCCCAAACGAACTTCGAACCCGTTTACGCAAACGAGGAAGCCGCGGCAGTGCCTCAAACCAAAGTCAAGGCAAAACACAGCGGCATCGGCAGAAACGTCACGATGATGATTATGTCCCTTCTCTTCGTTGCGTTGTCGGTCGTGGGTTACCTCGTCAATGCGGGCACAATCAAAACCGATTTGTTCGGAATTCAATATCTCGACGGTATTTCTTGCTGGAACACCTTGATTCAAAATTTCACTGAATTCAAAGATTATTTCAGCAATCCGTTTGCAGGCATATTGAAGATTTTGCCTATGATCGTGTTCACGCTTGCAGGCATCAACTTCGTCGTCGCACTCGTATCCGCTTGCGGCAAGAAGTACGGCAGAGCGTACAACCTCATTATGAGCATCATTTTGGCGGCAGGCGCAATCGTGTTGATGTTCCGTCCCTTCCTTGCGGATTTGGTGACAACCAAAGAATTTTATGGTGGCGACATTCTCACGTTCTTCCTCAAAACAATCGAAGGACAACAATATATGTTCTTCGTGTCGGCAGGACTCGGCTTGTTGCAACTCATTTTCGGTCTTTGCTTCTGCAAGTCCTTGAAGAGAAAAGACAAAAAAGTCAAATAATCGAAATTGACACAAACGCAAAGTCCATCGGCAACAGCCGATGGATTTTTTTTATACACCCTTTCTTGCGCAATTTCTTTCTCTACAAAAGTGTAGGGCGAGAACTTTAATTAAAACGCCCCCCTTCCTCGGGGTGTTTTATTCTTTCTCTACAAGAGTGAACGGCGTGAACTCTAAAATCACACATCACCCCTTCCCTTCGGGCTTTCCCCTATTGCTCAAACTTGCGCCATTACTCTGCAAGATTGCACATCGTTCGCAAGAGGGGAAGTCGGCACTCACATAGAAAAGTATCGTTCTCTCATTATGCCACTGCGCTTTGTGCGCCAGGCAGTGGCCAACAGACGGCGCAGTCGCTTGTACTACACGCACAAGGGTTCCCGC
>ERZ779830.363-NODE-363-length-10109-cov-2.98518_pt1 | contig 10109 bp, 7 predicted proteins | sample MGYA00511251_ERZ779830 | MGnify/ENA primary metagenome ERZ779830 (study PRJEB29588, sample SAMEA2146731) | human gut metagenome | biome: human gut; feature: human-associated habitat; material: faeces | place: Denmark | collected 2008/2010 ... | reverse complement strand
ACCTGGCTATGAAGCTCCATCGCCAGTCTGTGCCAATCCTGGGTACATCTCCTGTGAACATCGACCGTGCCGAGAACCGCGGCAAGTTCTCTGCCATGCTCGACAAGTTGGGCATCGACCAGCCTAAGTGGAGCGCCCTCACCTCGATGGAGGATGTTCAGAAGTTCATCGACGAGGTAGGCTATCCTGTGCTCGTTCGTCCATCCTACGTTCTTTCTGGCGCAGCCATGAACGTTTGCCACGACGATGATGAGTTGCGTCGCTTCCTCGAGGCTGCTTCTGAGGTTTCCAAGGAGTACCCTGTGGTTATCTCTCAGTTTATGACAGAGACCAACGAGATAGAGTTCGACGGTGTGGCTCAGAACGGCGAGGTAGTAGAGTACGGTATCTCAGAGCACGTAGAGTATGCGGGTGTTCACTCCGGCGACGCTACGATGACCTTCCCTGCTCAGCAGATTTCCTTCGCCACAGCCCGTCAGATCAAGAAGATCTCACGTGCCATTGCCAAGGAGCTCAACATCTCTGGTCCTTTCAATATCCAGTATCTGGCCAAGGGTCGCGACGTGAAGGTGATCGAGTGCAACCTGCGTGCTTCCCGCTCATTCCCATTCGTGAGCAAGGTATTGAAGCGCAACTTCATTGAGACAGCTACACGCATCATGCTCGATGCTCCTTACCAGAAGCCAGACAAGTCGGCTTTCGATATCGACCGCATGGGTGTGAAGGCTTCGCAGTTCTCATTCGCCCGTTTGCAGAACGCGGACCCAGTACTTGGCGTCGACATGAGTTCTACAGGTGAGGTAGGCTGTATGGGCGACACCTTCGAGGAGGCATTGCTCAACTCGCTGATTGCCACAGGCTACAAGATTCCTTCAAAGGAGAAGGGCATCATGATTTCGAGCGGTGGCACCAAGGAGAAGGCTTCCATGCTCGATGCTGCCCAGGCTCTGGTAAAGAACGGCTACACCGTTTATGCCAGCGAGGGAACAGCCAAGTTCCTCAACGACAATCATGTGAAGGCTATTGCCGTGGCTTGGCCCGACGAGGATCACAAGGATATGCCTAACGTCATGGAAATGATTGCCGACCACAAGTTCGACCTCATCGTAAACATTCCTAAGAACCATACCAAGCGAGAGCTTACCAATGGTTACAGAATCCGTCGCGGTGCCATCGACCACAACATTCCATTGATGACCAACGCACGCTTAGCCTCTGCCTTCATCGAGGCTTTCTGCACACTCTCGCAGGACGACCTGCAGATTAAGAGTTGGCAGGAGTACGAGTAATCTCGTTGTTTTTTTTAGGCACGGATTACACGGATTTATACGAGATGATTATCGCTTTGCTTTTATTAGCACCATAATTCCGTGTAATCCTTGTAATCCGTGCCTTTCTATATCCTAAAAAACTTATGCCACACCCTCCAAGCCTTACGGGGCTTTTTTATTCTCTGCCATGAGAAAAAGGAGCTGAAATGATGCCTTTCTCATTATTTTGTTGTACCTTTGCAAACAGAAACAAGAATAAAGAATGATAGTTTGTATAGCAGAGAAACCCAGTGTTGCCAAAGACATAGCCCGCATCATAGGCGCAAACTCGGCACACGACGGATATATGGAAGGTAACGGATACCAAGTAACCTGGACCTTCGGCCACTTGTGTGAGCTGAAGGAACCCGACGACTATACCCCCATGTGGAAAAGATGGAGCCTTTCGGCCCTGCCCATGATTCCACAAAGATTCGGCATCAAGCTCATCAATGACGAAGGCATCAAGCGACAGTTTGGTACCATAGAGCGACTGATGCAGGCGGCCGACAGCATCATCAACTGTGGTGACGCCGGACAGGAAGGTGAGCTCATACAGAGATGGGTGATGCAGAAAGCACAGGCCAAATGTCCCGTAAAGCGACTCTGGATTTCATCAATGACCGATGAAGCCATCCGACAGGGATTTCAGGAACTGAAAGACCAGAGTGAGTATCAGCCGCTCTACCTTGCCGGACTCTCACGTGCCATAGGCGACTGGATACTCGGAATGAACGCCACACGTCTATACACCCTGAAATACGGACAGAACAGACAGGTGCTCAGCATAGGACGTGTGCAGACTCCCACCCTTGCACTCATCGTGAACCGACAGAAAGAAATCGACAACTTCGAGCCAGAACCCTACTGGGTGCTTGCCACCATCTATCGCGACACACAGTTTACTGCCACAAGCGGCAAATTCACCAGCAAGGAGGAAGGCGAGAAAGCATTCAGCACCATCGCCGGAAAACCCTTCACCGTGACTGCTGTCACCAAGAAGAAAGGCACCGAGGCGCCACCTCACCTCTACGACCTCACATCGCTGCAGGTGGACTGCAACAAGAAGTTCAGCTATTCTGCCGACATGACGCTCAAGCTCATACAGAGCCTCTACGAGAAGAAATTTACTACCTATCCTCGTGTGGACACCCAGTTTCTTACCGACGACATCTACCCCAAATGTCCTCAGATTCTCAATGGTGTGAGTCAGGCAAAAATCAACAGCCAGCAGAAATACCTGCCCCTGATACAGCAACTGGCAGCAACAGGAAAGAAACTGCCCAAGAGCAAAAAGGTGTTCGACAACAGCAAAGTGACCGACCACCATGCCATCATCCCTACAGGAGTGCCACCCTCGGGACTTACAGATATGGAAGCCAATGTGTACGACCTCATTGCCAAGCGCTTCATCAGTATCTTTTATCCTGACTGCAAGTTCTCTACCACAACCGTCCTGGGCGAAGTAATCGGCGAGACTGACGGTAAAGAACAGAAGGTGGAATTCAAAGTGAGCGGCAAGGAAATACTCGAACCAGGCTGGAGAGATGTATATGCCAAGGAGTCAAACAACAAAAACACCGACGAGGAGGAGTCGGACGGCAACAACAGCAAGAAGGAAAACGTAGAAGAACGCACCCTGCCCACATTCGTGAAGGGAGAGAGCGGTGACCACAAGCCTACACTCACGGAGAAGTGGACCACACCGCCCAAATACTACACCGAAGCCTCGCTGCTCAGAGCCATGGAGACGGCTGGAAAGTTTGTGGAAGACGAAGAACTGCGCGCTGCCCTGAAGGAGAACGGAATAGGCAGACCTTCATCGCGTGCCGGCATCATCGAAACCCTCTTCAAGCGACACTACATAAGGCGACAGCGAAAAAACCTCGTTGCCACACCTACGGGTATCGAACTCATCGACACCATCAACGAGGAACTGCTGAAAAGCTGCGAGCTGACAGGTATCTGGGAGAAGAAGTTGCGCGACATAGAGCACAAGACCTACGATCCTGCCGACTTCATCAACGGACTGAAGGAACAGATCAACCAGATTGTGAAAGACGTGCTGTCGGACAACAGCGCACGCCACGTCACCATAACCACCGAGGAAGACCTCAAGAAAAAGCCTGCAGCCAAGAAAACTACGGCAAGAAAGCCTTCGGCAACTGTAACATCGCAGCCTGCGACTCCTGCGGCAAACGAAGACCCAATGGTAGGCAAGCCCTGCCCACTGTGTGGAAAGGGAACCATCATCAAGGGAAAGACAGCCTACGGATGCAGCAACTGGAAGGAAGGATGCCAGTACAGACTGCCATTCGACAAGATGTAAATCTCTGAGGTCTCGCATGTACGGAAGTTGAGTAAATCTCTGGTAAGAAAAAATAATTCACCCCTTTTTACGTTATCCTAATATGAAACATATTAGACGGAACACAATGCTCTTGCTCATCAGCAGCCTCCTGCTGATGAGCTGTGGAGCAGACAAGTATATGAAGAAAGGCGAGAAGTTTCTTGCCTTAGGCGAATACTACGATGCTGCCGACCAGTTCAAGCAGGCTTACACGCGTACGCCAGCCAAGGAGCGCGACACCCGTGGAAAACGGGCTCTGAAGATGGCTCAATGCTACCAGCGCATCAATGCCACACCCAAAGCCATAGCTGCCTATCGAAACGCCATACGCTACAACCAGGCATCGAAGGAAGACCAACTGGCCTATGCACGACAGTTGCTCAAGAATGGCGACTACCGACAGGCTGAGAAGGTGTTCCTGATGCTCAAAGACTCCATGCCTGGAAACCAGCTCGTTGCCAACGGACTGAAGTCGGCACAGATGGCACCCGAATGGAAGAAGCAGGGAAGCCGATACATCGTAAAACGCATGGATGTCTTCAACTCACGACGCCACGACTATTCGCCCGTACTCTTCGGCGATGACTACGACCAACTTTATTTTACCTCGACACGCAACGAGGCGCTGGGAGACGAACTGAGTGGAATCACAGGCACCAAGGCTGGCGACATCTTCCTCTCAGAAAAAGACGATCGAGGGAAATGGAGCAAACCCGAGGCCATAGGCACCGGACTGAACACCGACTATGATGAGGGAGCCTGCTGCTTTACGCCCGATGGCAGGGAAATGTATCTCACCCAGTGTGTCACCGACCCCTCATCGCCACGTTATGCACAGATAGCCACCTCACCACGTTCGGATGCGGCTTGGGGAAAAGCCACGATGCTGGAAGTGACGAAAGACACACTGAGCAGCTATGCCCATCCTGCCATCTCGCCCGATGGAGAATGGCTCTACTTCGTTTCCGACATGCCTGGAGGAATGGGCGGACTCGACATCTGGCGTGTCAGACTTACGGCTGCCGGACTGGGAGGAGTAGAGAACCTTGGCGAACCTGTCAACACTCCTGGCGACGAGATGTTTCCTACCTTCCGTCCCAATGGCGACCTGTACTTCAGCAGCAACGGACATCCCGGACTGGGCGGACTCGACATCTATATAGCCAAAGTAGATGCCAAGACACGCCAATACAAGATAGAACATCCTGGTTATCCACTCAACTCAGAGGGCGACGACTTCGGAATGACCTTCGAGGGACCTCACAACCGAGGTTTCTTCTCGTCCAACCGTAAAGACGGACGCGGATACGACCATATCTACTCGTTCGAGAACCCCGAAATCGTTACCACCATCAAGGGATGGGTTTACGAGATGGGCGGTTATGAGCTTACTGCCGCACAGGTAATGGTGGTGGGCAACGACGGAACCTACAAGAAACTGCCTGTCAAGGGCGACGGCTCTTTCACTCTTCCCATCAAGCCTCATGTGGACTATCTGCTGATGGCATCGTGCAAGGGATTTCTCAATCACAAGGAAGAACTGCGTGTCGACACCGCCAAAGAGAGCAAGGAATATGTGCTGCAGTTCCCCTTGGCTTCTATCACAGCCCCGGTTCTTATCGACAACATCTTCTACGATTTCGACAAAGCCACCCTTACACCTGCCAGCACCAAGGCTCTCGACGAGCTCACAGCGCTGCTCAAGGAGAACCCTAATGTAACCATTGAGTTGGGAGCCCATTGCGACTATAAGGGAAGTGCCGAATACAATCAGCGCCTCTCGCAACGAAGGGCTCAGGCTGTAGTCGACTATCTCATCGCCCACGGCATAGCCAAAGACAGGCTCACGCCAAGAGGTTACGGATGGGAAAAGCCGAAGACCATACGCAAGAAGATGACCGAGAAATATCCATGGCTCAAGGAAGGCGACGTGCTCACCACCGAGTTTATCACCAAGCAGACCAAAGAGCATCAGGAAATATGCAACCAGCTGAACCGACGCACCGAGTTTATCGTGCTGCGTACTACCTACGGACTCTTCGACGAGAAGGGAAATCTGAAGAATCCGCCTCAGCCCAAACAAAAGAAAGAAAACAAAAACGCAGAAGACGTCTTCGACATCGACTTCTGACAATAAGCAATAACACTACATCATGACCAAGATATTACCAGAAGAGTTTATACAGCAAACCCAGAAACTGATGGGTGAGGAAATGTTTGCGCAACTTTCCGACGCCATCTGTCATTCAGAGCCGCCAACAAGTATCAGACTCAATCGGTTCAAAGCGCCACAGGGAACGCATCTTGCCGACAATAGCAGCACAGATGCTGAAGCCGAAGTGAAGACACATCATGAGTCGGAAAAAACGGCTGACTCTATTGTGCCCTGGTGTCCCGACTATGGCAGATACCTTACTGAAAGGCCCAACTTCACCTTCGACCCACTCTTCCATGCCGGTCTGTATTATGCCCAGGAAGCCTCTTCCATGTTTGTCGACCTCGTGGTAAGACAACTCATTCACGAGCCTGTTGTCATGCTCGACCTTTGTGCTGCACCTGGCGGAAAGTCTACAGCCGTGCGTAATGTCCTTCCCGACGGCAGTCTGCTCATCAGCAATGAACCCATGCGCACACGAGCACAGATTCTCGCAGAGAACATGCAGAAGTTCGGACACCCCGACGTCATGGTAACCAACAACTACCCCAAGGATTTCCAGAAGGCTGGCGTTCTCTTTGATGTCATCCTCGCTGATGTGCCCTGTTCGGGAGAAGGCATGTTCCGCAAAGACGACGGGGCAATAAGCGAATGGAGCATTGACAATGTAAACAACTGCAGTTCTCTGCAACGCAGCATCATCGAGGACATTTGGTCCTGCCTCAAACCTGGCGGACTGCTTATCTACTCTACCTGCACCTTCAACAAACTCGAGGACGAGTTGAACGCAGCCCACATCATCTACATGAAGGGAGCAGAACCTGTAGAACTCGATATTGACGAGGCGTGGGGCATCACGGGCAATCTGACTCACCACAATTTTCCTGTATATCGTTTTCTGCCTGGCAAGACACGCGGCGAAGGACTCTTCCTTGCCGTCATGCGAAAGAACGAGGATGCAGAGACACTCGATATCAAATCCGACAGATATAACAAGAACAGAAAAAAAATAAAGGGAAAAAGCAGGGGCAACTCACCCTATTTACACATCCCCCAGGACTGGATCAATCATCCAGAATCCTATCAGGGCGCACGCATAGGCGATCATCTGTACGCCATATCGGAGTCATGGAGCAACATCTTTGACAGCGCATCTCCTAACCTCAAAGTTCTGCACGCTGGCATCGAGATAGGAACCATTAAAGCCTCCCTCATTCCTGCACAAAGTCTGGCGCTGTCTATCGACTTGTCACGCCAATCTTTCCCACAGGTAGAACTCAATTATACCGATGCCTTGCGCTATCTGCGCAAAGAGGCTGTCAATCTGCCTGAAGGCACACCGCGCGGCTATGTGCTCGTCACCTATCGTGGAATTCCTTTAGGCTGGGAGAAGAACATCGGCAACCGTGCCAACAATCTCTACCCACAAGAATGGAAGATAAAGAGCAGCCACGTACCCGAAACCGACAAGCCTGTCATCACATGGTAAAACAGCAAGAAATAAGCCTCATCGCCTGCATTGCCCAGAATGGCGCCATCGGTTTTCACAACCATCTGCTCTACCCTATCAGGCAGGACATGCAGCGATTCAAGACGCTCACCACGGGACATACCGTCATCATGGGCAGGATGACTTATCTGTCGTTGCCCAACGGACCTTTGCCCAACAGGCGCAACATCATCGTCTCCAAGACAATGAGGAAGGAACAGAGTGCAGAGATGACATCTGCGAATGAAGCAGAATCAAAAAACAGAGAATTGTCTCATGCATCAGCACTTCAATACGAGGTGTGCCGCAGTTTGGAAGAAGCCCTTTCCCGATGCCGCGACCAAGGCGAGAAAGAAGTGTTCATCATCGGCGGAGCCATGCTCTATCGGTCAGCCCTCAGTCTTGCCACCCGTCTGTACCTCACCATCGTAGAAGATACGCCACAACAGGCAGATGCCTTCTTTCCTCTCACAGCCAACGAGGTGGAATGCTTAAACCAAGCAGGATGGAAGAAAGTGAAGGAGGAGACACATAACGAAGGCAAACTCACATTCCGATTTGTGGACTTAGAGAAATGTTAGAAAAACGTAAAAATAAAGACAACAAAATCATGCTGAAAAAATTATTCGGTTTTGACCCAGCTCAAAACAAGTTGAAAACAGAGATTGTGGCAGGTATTACCACCTTCCTCACCATGGCCTACATCCTGGCCGTAAACCCCAACATCTTCAGTAGTCTTGCCTCTCAGGGCATGGATACACACGCAGTATTCACCGCCACAGTACTGGCTGCTGTAGTAGGAACACTCATCATGGCAATATATGCCAAGAAACCTTTCGGACTGGCTCCCGGCATGGGACTGAACGCCTTCTTCGTCTTCACCGTGTGCCTCACCATGGGCTATCCCTGGCAGATGGCGCTCACGGCAGTACTTATCGAGGGTTTCATCTTTATCATCCTGTCAGCAACAGGCATTCGTTCGCTGATGGTTGATGCCATTCCTGCCTCTCTGAAACGTGCCATTGGTGCAGGTATCGGCCTCTTTATCGCCTTCATAGGTCTGAAGAATGCAGGCATCGTAGCTGCCAATGCCGCCACTCTTGTGACGATAGGAAAAATAACAGAAGGCTCAGCCCTGTTGGGTGCCATAGGCATCGTCATCACCAGTGTGCTTGTCATCAAGAAAGTGCCTGGAAGTCTGCTTATCGGCATCATTGCCACCACGCTGATTGGTATTCCTATGGGCATTACAAAGATTACGGGTCTGATAGACATTCCTCCTTCGATTACCCCCATTTTCTGTCAGTTTGACTTCTCCCGCATTTTCTCTATCGACATGGTAATCATTGTGCTGACATTTCTCTTTATCGATATGTTCGACACTATGGGCACCCTGGTTGGCGTATGTACCAAGGCAGGCATGATGAGCCCAGACGGCAAGATACATGGACTGAACAAGGCTTTCATGGCAGATGCTGTGGCAACAGTGACAGGAGCCTGCTTCGGAACCAGTACCACAACTACATACGTGGAGAGTGCATCAGGCGTAGCCCAAGGCGGTAGGACAGGTCTCACGGCTTTTGTCACAGCAGTCTGCTTCCTGATAGCATTGTTCTTCGCTCCCCTGTTCCTGTCAGTTCCTGCTGCCGCTACCACTCCTGTGCTCGTCATCGTGGGCTTGTTTATGATGTCACCCATCAAGGATATCAATATGAACGACTATGCCGAGTCGATTCCTGCCTTCATCACTATCGTGATGATGCCGCTCACATATAGCATTTCCGACGGAATCCTGTGCGGTATGATCAGTTATGTACTTATCAACGCACTGTGTGGAAACTTCAAGAAGTTGAGCATCACCATGTGGGTATTGGCGATTTTATTCGTACTGAAGTATATTTTCATTTAGAGAAGTTAAAGAAGTTAGAGAAGTTAAATTCTCTAACTTCCCTTTTGCGAAAGTTGCCGTTACTTATATATGAAATAAGAACCTCCATCGCTCTTACAGTATTTTTTGAGCAACGACTGTATGTATTCGGCATTGGCACGCACCTGTTGCTCGTTTCCATCATAGCCATTAATAAGCACCACAAGATGAGAGGTGTCTGACATCATCTTGGTGCGCTCATTGTCGCTGGTTGGCGTTCCAACGCCTCCCAGACTGTCTCTGTATACAGGCAGACCCTCGATATTGATGTTTCCTCTTCCTATTCCCTCATAAGGTTCACCGGCCTTGCCAACGCCCAGTGTTAGTGTATCGCCCTCAAACTTGTCGGCATCAAATCCTCCGATGCTGTAACCGAATGCGATGCTGGCAAGGTTGACCAGGTCGACGAGCGTGTCTCTCTGATAGAGTTGTTTGCCCTGAAGCATTCTCCTGATGAGCGCCTCGGAAGCAGGACGATAGCGCGAAGGATCTTTTCCGCAGGCACGATAAACCTTCCTTGTGGCGGCAATGCCACTCATTTCCTTCAGCGACTCTGTAGTCAGCATGTCTCTGTATTTCTCGCCAAGGGCGTTAATCTCGTCCCACAGTTCCTGGCAATAAGGTGAGTTCTCTACATTGGCTTCCACACAAGCCCCTACGAATTTGGGGCAAACTGTTTCTATCTCTTCTGATACGATAATTTTCATTTGCTGTATGTTTTAGTTGAAGATTCCATTGCTGTTGCAAAAATACAAAACTTTTCTGACAGTAGACGAAGGTATCAGGTATAAAAAACAAGAATCCCTGCAAATCTTACGATTTACAGGGTTTATCTTGGGTGGAAGGTGGGACTCGAACCCACGACATTCAGAACCACA
>ERZ779830.359-NODE-359-length-10169-cov-1.57673_pt1 | contig 10169 bp, 9 predicted proteins | sample MGYA00511251_ERZ779830 | MGnify/ENA primary metagenome ERZ779830 (study PRJEB29588, sample SAMEA2146731) | human gut metagenome | biome: human gut; feature: human-associated habitat; material: faeces | place: Denmark | collected 2008/2010 ... | reverse complement strand
CCTCATCAATACACTTCACTTCTCCCGTGGCAACAATCTTCTCATAATAGGAATTGTCGTCACCACGATAGATTATAGATTCATTTTTATCCTTCTTGATTTTACCTTCTTTTATAAGCTGAGCTTTCTCTGCTCGAACTCTTTCAAGAAGCACAGACGCGGGTTCATCATTGGGATCCTGAGGAACTAATTTTCCTTGGATAGCCCATTGTAGAATACTATTCTTTAACTGCTTTCCGGTCATATTATTCCTCCGGTTTTATTTCAATTCCAAGAATCCTCTGTATTTCAGCCAATGTTTTATCTATCTCGTAATCAAGAGCCTTTCGTTTCTTGAAATAATCTGAGAGAAGTTCGGCTGGCGGCAGAACCTCCTCTTCTTCCTTCGGAAATTTGCACTGGTCGAAGTTACAATCCATAGAAACCAACTCTTCCGCAGAGAACTTACGGGATTTTTCATTACCCTCTTCAACAATAATTTCCTTTCGGTCACCCCACCAGTCTTCTATCGGCTTACAATGTTCCAACTTCATAGGCTTGGTCTTGGAAAAATGTTTATATCCTTCGGCATATCCAGCCGATAGAACCAAGTTTCCCTTGTAGCATATCCCTCGGAGGCCCCATCCGCCCTTTCGTTATTGAAGAATAAGATGTTAGTCGCAATTGAAGTGTATGGCGCAAATATGCTGCCCGGCAACCGAATTATAGTATGAAGGTTAAACTCCTTAAGCATCTTAGTTTTGATTGCTAGTTTTGCTCCATCAACGCCAAACAAGAAGCCATCAGGAACAATTACAGCCGCTCGCCCGTTTCTCTTTAGACGGTACATTATAAGCACCATGAAGAGATCCGCGGTTTCACTAGAACGCATATCCATAGGGAAATTACCCTTGACGCTAGCCTCCGTACTTCCTCCGTAAGGTGGATTCATGGCAATGACATCAACCTTGTCATCCTCTTTAAAGTCACTCATCTTTGTTGCGAGAGAATCACAGTGACGGATATTTGGGGCTTCAATATCGTGAACCAGAAGATTCGTAATCGAAAGTAGATATGGAAGAGGTTTCCATTCTTGTCCAACAACGGCATTTTGAAAATTCTCAAAATCCTCAGTAGTCTTCACTTGTTTATTTAGATAATCCAGGGCCGAAGTCAAGAATCCGCCAGTTCCAGAAGTAAAATCTCCGAACTTTTCTCCAAGCTGGGGCTTAAGAGTTCTAACCATAAAATCAGTCAACGCGCGAGGCGTATAAAACTCCCTGCGTGTCCAGCAGACTGCAAATCCTTAAGAATTCCTTCATAAATATCTCCAAACGTATGACGATCATCCGCATCTGCAAAATCAATCTCATCAATGACATTGATAATCTGGCGCAAAAGAATGCCGTTTTTCATGTATTGATTAAGATCAGAAAAAACTTCTTTCACAATACTTTTTCCTCTCGGAGTGCCAGCATCAACAGGAAGATTCTTCAGCGTGTTAAACAAGCCGTCTGCACCATTTATAAACTCAAGTAATTCCTCACCTGTAAGTGCCTGCCCGTCTTTCTTGTCGACAGCCCAATTTCTCCAACGAAATTTTTCCGGAATTATAGACTCAAACTGTTTCCCGACTGACATTGCCTTGAATTCCCATGTTTCTTCTTGAGAGTCATAGACTTTAAGAAAAAATAGCCATGTCATCTGTTCTATGCGCTGTGCATCACCATTGATGCCAGCATCTTGCCTCATAATATTCTGGAGGCGCTTTATTATATTATTAACTGCCATATACTATGCTGCGTAAATACGACTTTCCATATTTTTAATAGCTGACATATAACCGTCCATGCCGCCAAAGTATTTCATTATCTTTTGAGGCTTGCCAAACTTAGCCAATTGTGGAGTAAGTAAAATTGAAACATTCTCCAACTGCAGAACACCGGTATCCGCATATTTGTCGAGAAGCACTTCCAACACTCTACGAGCCTCATCTCCATATTGCGAAAAATAATCACTTTTTCGGACTTTGTTAGCTCTTTCTCTTCTTGTCAGAGGCTTCTGATCAAATGCTACATGACAAATAATGTCAAATATGTCAGCTTCCGCCAAATCAGGATTCTGTTCTCTAATTGCCCCAAGAAGCACATCATACTCATTGAGTTCTTTCACGATAGCATCCTTACGCTCAGCCTCTGTCCACTTTTGAAGGAAATCATTCAATGACGGATAGCGACCAAGAATCCTCTTTTTCGTAAAATCAGTGTATGATTCTTTCGTAAGTTTTCCGTTCGCATCCAGGAAGGACACATGCTCCTTATCTATCTGAATATCAAGACCATCAACCACATACTTATCATGAAACTTTTCAATTTCAGTTGAAGGCTTTGGTTTCCTGTGCGTGCCGCTGCTGGATTCGCTAATTCCTTGTGGGGGCTCCGGATCTCCATCGAACTCAGGATCATGGAAAAGCCTTGTCACATCTCGAAAATCTAAAATTTCAAAATGCCACTTACCCTTATCCTCACGAATCCTTGTTCCACGTCCGACAATCTGCTTGAACTCAGTCATAGACTGAATTTCTTTATCGATTACTATGAGACCGCAAGTCTTGCAATCCACCCCAGTAGAAAGCATCTCAGATGTAGTTACAATTGTCGGATATGGCTGATCAACATCTATAAAGTTATCCAATTGCTTTTTCCCCTCATAATCATCTCCAGTTATCTTCATAACGTAGCGATGATCTTTCTTACAAAGATCTGAATTGAAGTTAGTTAGCAGTTGACGCATTGCTTCCGCCTCCTCAATATCAGGACAGAAAACAATCGTCTTAGTCATCCTACCTATCTGTTTGAGCATCTTAGTTATGCGCCATGCTACGATCTCGCGCCTTCTACGGATAACGATATCCCGCCCAAAGTCTTTTCTGCTAAAATAGTCTTGTTCTATAATCTTACCATTGAGATCTTCCTCTCCATCTTCAGGAATATATCCAGTCAAATCAATACTGAGAAAAGCATTAGTAACACGATATGGTGCTAGGAATCCATCCTCAATGCCCTGTTTAAGGGAATATGTATAAATCGGCTCTCCAAAATAATCAAGATTATTTGCTCCATCCACAGCTTTTGGTGTCGCTGTCATACCTATTTGCGTAGCTGAAGAAAAGTATTTCAATATTTCCTTCCATTGAGAATCATCCTTTGCTGAGCCTCTATGACACTCATCTACAATAATCAAATCAAAGAACGTTGGCTGAAATTCAGTATAAGGGTTAGGCTTAGATTCATCCGACGAAACGAGTTGTTGATAAAGAGCCATATAAATTTCATAAGACGAATCCATATTTCTGTTCTGAATTTTGGTCATCTTATCTCTGAATGGGCTAAAGTCTTGGCTCATAGTCTGATCTATTAGAACATTTCTATCAGCCAGATATAATACTTTTTTCTTTGCTTTGGATGCTATGAGACGATATATGATTTGAAATGATGTGAATGTCTTTCCTGTTCCCGTAGCCATCACTAAAAGGATTCTGTTTTGTCCTTTAGCCACGGCCTCTACGGTACGGTCAATAGCAATTCTCTGATAATAACGCGGCTCGTGTGAATATGCGTCGAAATAATATGGTGTATCTACTATCGTTTGCTCTGCCGTAGTAAGTCCCTTCGAGTCCCGTAGTCTTTCTTTCAACTGTTCAGGAGACGGAAATTCATCCAGAGAAAGAGTTTTTTCTTGGCCTGTAATGAAGTCATACTCCGTAAAACCGTCACCATTAGAACTATACGCAAACCTCAGATCTAAAATTTCCGCATATGTTTTAGCCTGCCCGATACCACCGCTAATAGGATAGTTATTATCTTTTGCTTCCACAATAGCAATAGGAAATTTATTAGGCTCTGCTTGAAGAAGATAATCCGCAAACTTCTTCGCCTTCCTCGCATGTGATTCTTGACCTTGAAATATAATACGGCCATCCGTAAAGGCATACTCCATCCGCAGATGCTGGTTATCCCAGCCCGCCTTGTTTAGGGCCGGAGTGATGTACTGTAACTTAATATCCTCTTCGGACAATGACTTCTTACTTTCCATGATGTTCCGATAGTAAAATATTATAGGAAGTTGTGCCCTTCACGACTTCCAAATAATAAGTTATACTTAAAACACACTATTTCTCAAAACAAATCTTGCCTTGCTTACACAAAGACACATACCAACTATGCCAATGTCTATATAGCACAAACATCCTAACTGCAAACAATTAGAAAGACTAAGAGTGGATTATCTTGCGTATTTCCACAAAAGTAGCAAATTTTCAACACTTTCCGTAAAAATTAGTCCGGTATTATATGCAACTTCATGCAATCATATTATCCGAAAAGTTCTCCTCATTCCGCAACTCGACTGCCGAGTAATGTAATGATAATGAAAATACTGACAACAATGTGTAGCAACCACATTATCATCAGTATCTTGCACCCGTTAGTCAAGTTAATAACGTCATCTCAGTTACTTGAGACGTTTGAGTTATTCAACACCGTTTTTGACTAAGACATTTCCATATTCCTCACTTCTCCTTCAACATTTCCTCCAGAAGCACGTCCGCGATGTCCACTTGGCGCTCTCGCTGCTCTGGTGTGGCATTGCGTTCAAGGATGTCGGCTTCAAAAGCTTTTGTGTCATTGTATTGCTTATAGAAATCCGTGATGAATTTCTCCTGCCATATACGCTTAGTTTACGGGTTCTTATCTTTATCAAGAAGGGAAGTCAGTTCTTCCTCCACTTCTTCTATACTTGGCAGAGCCGTTTTTAAGTTTTCAGGTATAGCCTTGCTCAACTGGTAATCGCTGATGCCTATCGGCTGGTCGTAGCCTGTCAATGCGTATTGCGCTACAACTTCGTCTTTCCCCTTGCACAGCAACAACCCGATAGTCTTGTTGTCATTCTCTCCCCTCAGTTTGTCATCCACTACATTGATGTAGAAGTTCAGTTGTCCTGCATACTCCGGTTTGAATGGGGTCGCTTTCAATTCCACTACGATGTATGCGTGCAGGGGGATGGAATACAGAATCAAGTCTGCATAGAAATCGCTGTTCCCGACTTGAAAATGTTTTTGTCGGGCAACGAAAGCAAAGCCATTGCCCATTTCCAGCAAGTAACGGGTGACGTGCTTAACCAGTTGTTCTTCTATGTCCCTTTCGTCTGCCTTTTTCTTAGTTCCAGCCAAATCAAAGATGTACGGGTCTTTCAACAGGTAATTGGCAAGGTCGCTTTGAGGTGCAGGAAGCGTGGATGTGAAATTGTTTACCTTATTATTGCTGATTCGACTGCTATATAAGTTGGTCTCAATTTGTATTTTAAGAACATTGCTGCTCCAGCCCATTTCCACGGACTGTTTCATGTACCAATATCCTATGCCTAACGGTAATGAGCCATCAAGTATAACCATTTGGCTTGCCCAGTTTATTCTGGCGACAGGGGAGTTCAAGAAAATTTTTTCTATCTCCATAATCCCCATCCTGTAAATGGCAGAAACGGTTTTCTCTACGTCCTGAATTTGCGCAGGAGCTTCCTGCGTAAATTGCTTGTCGTTCAGTTTCAATACTTCGTTTGTCACATTCAGTATGTTTGGAACAGATAGTCTTACATCCGTATCAATGAAACTTCTTAGCACACTCAGCGGATATGTCCGTGCGAATTGGCACATATAAGTAAGGTTGCGTTCCGAATAGCCTTTCTTTTCGGGATAATTGAACCGGATAGCCTTTGCCAATTGCTTGATGATTTTACTTCCCCACCCATGCTGTTGCTGATGATAGAGAATATAGTTGCCCACTTTCCAGTAGTGGAACAGCATTTGCGCATTGGCTGCTGTAATCAGCCGATTTCCATATTTCTATTCGTTTATTTTGTGTAAATACACATTATTAACGACCACAGAGTTAGCCTTATTCCTATGTACACGTAAATTTCAAGGCAAGAAAATGAGTCAATGGTCACTCCTTAATCTAATTGACTCGCAATTCAACTCGCAGTTTTTTCTCCATCAGACATTAAAATATATAGGATAACTTTTTGTCTATCAGTTAGTTTTGACTCGCAATTCAACTCGCAATCCAACTCGCAATTTTGATTGGAATTACTTTCGTTGTTGATGTCCTCAAAACGGAATACGATGACAACTCCTCCTGGACGAATCTCGTAATATGGTTCGGAAATTTTTTCGCCTTGCATGCCTGAACCATAAGCGCCATGCCGCTGCCCAGCTTCAGGACGACATAGGACGCGCAACCAGTAAATCGCTGAGCAACAAAGAGTTAACCATTTTCAGAGTTGGAATTTTGATAACTCTGAAAATGGCTATATTATTGATACTTAATGCTTTATAGGGTGCACCAAATGGCCGCCGCAACATCGCCGTGAAACTGCTATACTAAGTAATACTTAAAACGCTTACTAAACAAGGTTACGACGGAGCCACTCACTGAAGATAAGGTCGCTGATATGTTTCTTACCGTCAGTTTCGGCTATAACTCCTAATTTCATCAAACTTCGGCAGGCTGTCTGGATGGAGCTTGCCGAACCCAGAGTATACTTTGAGAGGAAAGCGTTGGAAGTAATGTTCGCCCCAGCAGGACCTTCCAATGCAAGTGCCTGAAGCAGACTTTTCTGCTTCTCGGAATAACGCGAAAACTGCTCGTTGTAGGAAAAATGCTGCTGAGCAATGATTGCAGAGTAAATCGCATGAAAATCTGTCTCACTTATTGTCTTCCAGGCTCAGCCATCGCAAACGCTTCATTCATAAGCAGTTGAACATACCACGTAATTCCATTGAAATAATCATAACAAAGGTAAATCAACGCATCATCAATTTTCTTTCCTCTTCCGTATTTTCTAAACATCATTTGAGCAAAATCTCTATAAACGTCTCTGTCAATGACATCTATCGTCATCTGTACTGCGCTGTTATAGAATGGTTTCGCCGGAGAGGTAAACATATTTGTCATTGAATGCGTAATACTGCCAGTAAAGATAAAAATAATATTCCGGCATTTCTGCACCACCGTCCTCAGGTACGCCTCCATATTCGCCTCCTTGAAATCGCGAATCTTCTGAAACTCGTCAATTGCAATCACGCAAGGTCTCTTGCCTGAATCAAGAATCTGCATCAGTTCCTCAAGTGTCTTATCCGGATATGAAATATCCCCAACAATCGGTGAAAACGAAAGACTGTCAGTCAATTGACTGTACTCAATCTGTGGGCGCAACGACTTCAACCCCTGAAGAAGCTTGTCCTTTATTCCGAAATATTCACTTTTGCTAAAAATCTCATTTGCAAAGATCGCCACCATTTCCTTCAAATTATTCGCAGCATAGATATCAATCAGAAAAGTATTGAAAACGTCGCTGATTTCTTTCTGCGCGAAACAATGTCGGCTCAAACCAGTCTTGCCGAGCCTACGTCGTGCAAACAACGCCACATTCCTTCCATTGAGTATGTGCTTGCAAAGCTGAGCTGTCTCTTCCATTCTATCACAGAAATACTCTTCTCTGACATACGGAGTTATGACAAACGGATTTCTGAAAAAATTTTCCATTATTATGCGATTTTACATTACGTCTTTATGCATTATGCAAAATTACATAATTTTTGAACAAATACAAGAATGCCCAATAAAATTAAAACAGACAATGGCCGCACATAAATTACTAAGCGAATTTTATGGCGGTCAATTCTTTCGCAAAATGATTCACTCCTTTCTGAATCTTATCAATAGTCCTTCTGCTCGGCTTGCGTCTGCCATGCAGATAGTGACCGAGTTGTGCTTGACTGACACCTGTAAGTTTTTCCAGACCAGCAAGAGAGAATATCCCGGCATATTCCAAAGTCATTTTACAGTTAATCGGCATTGCCGGAACTTCATGGCCGGGTAGAGACAGAATCCGCTGCGTGCACAATATTCTGTCGGCTCGGCAATTCCATTCTCAATCAGCCAGTTATAGACCCACGGGTAATTATTCGTGTCAATGAACTGCGTTCCCTGCGGGAGCACGATGGAATCCGGCAGATTAACCGTAATGACAGCATACAACTCACTGAAGACATCGACATCTTCAGTACACGGATTCTCTTCACCGGTTTCACGGAAGTAATAAAGCCACGGCCAATGAGGACGACTCCTCATATTCATCATACCTCAAGACCACTTCTTCCAAGTGATCGCCGGTATCGACGAAATAAATTTCTCGTTCAGCTACATTGTTCATAATCCTTCATTTAGTTAGTGTTACTCCACACATTACTGAAGGCAAAGGGTGACATCTGCATACAAATATATAGTATTTGTTGATAATCGCAAAATAACTTTCAACTTCTTTTCGATAATTGTTGAACAATGTGCTATATTTGCGGAAGCAAGTTATGTTAAAGCACAATCGGACAATCATTCATGTGGAGGTCAAGGACACCCATGAACACTTTTACTTTGGGTCAGTTGCAGCAATGTACGAAGACTCCAGAGTAAAGAACCTGTTGAAAATCAAGTACCAGACATTCAGGACAAAGCGCATTTCTGAAGAGAAGCCGTTCGAAAACGAGTTCGTGATCGTGCGGAAAGGCAACCTGAACACCATCGACCATAGCCGGTCCATTTAGAATATTGGGAAAAACTCGCTGACTTCGCGGTCCGGCCAGGACGAAGAATCCGATTCTCACGACCAAGAATCTGATCTACACGGAAAAGGAGCATTCGTACAAGAAAATCTACACCACGTCACTTTCCGGAGAGAACCGTGACATTGACCAGAGATCACAACAGTGTGATGGCGTTGATGTTGCGGCCGCAGTCGGCTCCTTCGCGACGGGCAGAGAAAAAGTCGGGGTCATTGTAGGTACAGATGCCACAGACCTGAATGTTGGACTCTGGCACTCCGCATTCCAGAAGCGTGATGCGGCAGACTTCGAAAAGGTCGATATGATGGCCGCCTTCGAGACTGCCCTCAGTACGCGGACCGCGGAACGACCAGATTTTATCCACCGGGAAACCGGACGCCTTGAAAAGCTGCGCCACATCCTCGCCTACCTGGAAATTGTCGATACAGATACCCGGGCCGATGACGGCACGCATATCCGAAGGCTTTGCACCATAATTCTTTATCATTGCCAGAACCGTCTGCGCAGCTATCTTGTTGATAGTTCCACGCCAGCCGCTATGGGCAGCCCCGACACACCGTGACACAGGATCATACAGCAACACCGGAATACAGTCCGCCGTACGCACACCTATAGCCACATTCTTCAGATTAGTCACCAAGGCATCCACACCTTCCAGTTCCTCCCGGGAATAATCAGGCCTGTCGATTACAGCCACATTGGCAGAATGAGTCTGATGCGGCTGAATCACCGGATATGGCAACACCGAATCTCGCCTTGTCGTAAACGCCTCTACACCCTCTCCCAAATTATATCTAAGCAAATCCATAAATTCCTCACTATCAAACAAATTCGCACAGCATCAGAGCTGCACTTCTATCTTCGCCACGAAAACTGCCGGGCCCTGGAGCCACACATCCTCTGCCGTAAAAGGCAATGTTTCATTTCCACGCAAACCAGTTTCATCATGACACGAAACCCCATCCAAACGCGGAACGAAATCCACCCTCAAATCCGCGATTCTGGCATGAACGCGCGCAGAAACCTCCACGGAACCAGAACTCTTGGAGCATCCGCCAAGGACGCCGCGAATCCAGGAAGCCATCGACGAAGCCACTATACCGGTACCACAGGCAAGCGTCTCATCCTCAACACCTTTCTCGTAAGTTCTCACGTCGATATCCAGGTTCCCGTCAGACAGAAAATCATTGACACGGACAAAATTCACATTGACACCCTGAGGCGCAAACCTCGGATCATAGCGCAGACGCCTGCCGACTCCCACTACGTCACACTCCACGAAATGCACGAGATGCCGCGTGCCCGTATCGAGAAAAACATCCGGAAACATCGCATCCGTCCTATTCTCATAAAGAGCAGCACCCTGGACATCCTTCATCTTCAGACGCACAATTCTCGGCTCCGCAGAAAATGCCTCCACAGAGTTTTCAAGTTCTGCAACATGCTGACCGTCAGGTGCTTCGAACACGAAACTTCCATAGCCCAGGTCAGCAGCAAACGCCACGATACAACG
>ERZ779830.358-NODE-358-length-10194-cov-3.91853_pt1 | contig 10194 bp, 6 predicted proteins | sample MGYA00511251_ERZ779830 | MGnify/ENA primary metagenome ERZ779830 (study PRJEB29588, sample SAMEA2146731) | human gut metagenome | biome: human gut; feature: human-associated habitat; material: faeces | place: Denmark | collected 2008/2010 ... | reverse complement strand
CATAATCATAGCAGCAAAAGATAATTTATAAATTGAATTCTTCAGATTCATTATTTTCTTTACTTTATCGGGTTTAACACCCATGCGTCGTGAAACACGACGTATGGGTAGTATGTCTCTTTAATCCTCGTCGTCGAAGTCAACGCTGAAGTTCTTCTTGCCTCCGCGCTTGCCTCCGAAATCACGGCCACCACGTTTGTCGCCCTTGAAGCCACCACGCTTGTCGCCTTTCTCGAAACGCTTTCCGTCGCGCTTGCCACCGAAGTCACGGCCACCCTTGCGGTCGCCCTTGAAGCTGCGGCTTCCACGTTTGTCATCGTCGTCATCATTGCGTCGACCGCCACCGATACGTGAACGACCGCCCTTATGGAACTCAGCACGCTTCTTCTCGAAGTCTTCCAGACGGTGAGTATGGAACTTGAAAGAACGGATATCGTCCTCTTCGTTTTCTGTCTCCTCGCTTACACGCTTCTTGAATTCACGCTCCTTCTTGAAACGGTGCTTCTGAGCCATCTCGCTCTTCTCGCGCTCAGTCTTCACAATACCGCCTTCAGAACGGAAGTCCTTCATCTTGCCGTCGAACATCACATACTTGCGGAATTCGCACTCCAAGCTTCCGTTGAATACAGGAATCTTGATAGATGGTTTCAGACCAATCTGCTCGAAGCACTCCTCGCGGTAGCTCAATACCCAAGCCTCGTTGCCGGCAAAAGCCTTCTTGAAGCGCTCACCTATCATCTTGTAGGTGTTCAGAAGGTTAGGGGTAGAGATGCGCTCGCCGTATGGAGGGTTCATCACGATGATGCTCTTTTCTGCTGGCTGGGTGAAGTCCTTGAAATCAGCCTGAGAGATGGTGATGTCCTTGCTCAGACCGGCAGCACGAACGTTGATGTTAGCTGTATTGACAGCCTTCATGTCAACATCGTAACCATAGATATGGTGCTCGAACTCGCGCTCCTGAGAGTCGTCGTTATAAATCGTATCGAAGAGATCCTGGTCGAAATCGTTCCACTTCTCGAAGGCAAACTCCTTGCGGAATACACCTGGAGAGATGTTGCGGGCGATGAGGGCAGCTTCGATGGCGATGGTACCTGAACCACACATCGGGTCGATGAAATCGCATTCGCCCTTCCAACCGGTCATCAGAATCATACCTGCAGCGAGAACCTCGTTCAGAGGAGCCTCTACCTGCTCCTGGCGGTAGCCACGGCGGTGCAGACTCTCACCACTCGAATCGAGACTCAAGGTGGCATTGTCTTCTGCAATGTGGATGTTGAGGCGGATATCCGGGTTAGATACGCTGATATTTGGACGTGTACCCTGCTTCTCGCGGAACCAGTCAACAATCGCATCCTTTACCTTGTAGGTTACGAAGCGTGAGTTGCGGAACTCCTCTGAGTAGACTACTGAGTCAACCGAGAAAGTCTTCTTCACATCTAAGATGTCATCCCACTTGATCTTCTGAATCTGATCATACACCTCTTCAGCGCTTCTAGCCTTGAAGTGCTTGATAGGCTTTAAGATACGGATGGCTGTGTGCAACTGGAAGTTAGCACGATACATCATTTCCTTGTCGCCTGTGAAAGACACCATGCGGCGACCGATCTGTACATTATTGGCACCCAACTGGGTGAGCTCTTCAGCCAAGACAGGCTCGAGGCCCATGAAGGTCTTGGCAATGAGTTCAAATTCCTGTTCCATTATTGAATTCTATATCTAATAAACTTTGTTTTTCTTTTTTATATTTCTTTGTTTTCGGTTTCATATCCTTGGTAACCCATACGTTGGCTCCCACTACGCAGCCTTCTCCGATGGTGATGCGACCGAGGATGGTGGCATTGGCGTAGACGATGACATCATTTTCGAGGATAGGGTGGCGAGGGATTCCCTTGATAGGGTTGCCGTCCTTATCGAGTGGGAAACTCTTGGCTCCGAGGGTTACACCCTGGTAGAGTTTCACATTGTCGCCGATGATGCAGGTAGCTCCAATTACCACACCCGTACCGTGGTCGATGGTGAAGTGCTTGCCGATGGTAGCCTCCGGGTTTCCGAATGCGCCAGTTCGGTCATCATTCTCGGAATGAGCGGCACTCCCAGTTCGTGCAGTACGTGAGCGATGCGGTAGTTGGTAATCGCCTTGATGACCGGGTAGCAGGAGATGATTTCTCCGTGACTCATGGCAGCCGGGTCGCCCTCGTAGGCAGCCTCTACATCGGTTGCCAGAATCTTGCGCAGTCTCGGAAATTCCATGATTACCTTGGCTGCAATCACGCCTGCCTTGGCACGCTGGTGCTGCAGTTCAGCCTGGGTTTCCGTTTCGCAGTCGTTGGCGAAGCAGAGACCGGCGAGAATCTGCTCTGACAGCATCTCATAGAGTTTCTCTACTCTTACTCCAATATGATATTTGATGGTTGAGATATTTACCGAAGAATTACCGAAATATCCCGGAAAGAGGATAGAACGGGACAAACTGATGATTTCTTCGAGCGCCTTGCCCGAAGGAAGTGGATTCCCGTCTCGATGCTGATGGAAGAGACCCTTCAAAGATTCGGCGCTCGAAAGCTCCTCGATGGTCTCTGTCAGCTGATGAGTTAATGTATCTTTACTCATTTTCTTAATGTCTCAATAAAATTTGAGTGCAAAGATACGATTATTTTCTTGAATGACAAAGAAATAGCTACGGTTTTTTGTATTTTTTAGAGTGATTTTTTGAGGGATGAAAGACGGAAAGACCCATATACGGTGTTTTGCCGTACATGGGTCTGGCTTGTCTTATTTTGCGATGCTGTCCAGGAAGAGGAGCAGTCGGTTGGTGACGTTTACCTCTGAAACACCGGAATCGAAGTCGAGCGATACGAGGTTGAGCATTGGGAAACGGTCGTGGAGACGTTTCTCGATGCCCTTGGAAATCACGTGGTTAGCGATGCAACCGAAAGGCTGGAGCGAGATGATGTTGTTCACGCCATCACGGATGTAACCTACGATGTCGGCAGGCAGAAGCCAGCCTTCGCCAAACTGGGCTGCGAGCGAAACCAGTCCCTGTACGTCCTTCGCATCATCATAGATATTGGTGAACGGACGGAAGTAGCGGAACTTACCGGCTGCCTTGTTTACCTGGCGCAATCTTCTGCCTATCAGCGCCTGATAAGCGCCCTTGATGATGAAATCAGGCACTTTGGTGCAACTCAGCCGCATGTGTTTCTGTATCTCTACATTCACAAATTCCTGCAGGAAGAAAGGGGCAAGCAGAGGCGGAACCACCTCTATGCCGCGCGAGATAATGTTCTGCTCCAGGAACTGATGGGCGAAAGGATTAAACTTCAGGAAGATTTCGCCTACGATTCCTACCTTCGGCAGTTCTCTGTCGAGGGTCATCTGGTTGAATTCTTCGGCTGCCTGTTCCAGAAGTCGGATGAGTCCTTTGGCTGAATTCTGGGCGATAGGTCCGTCTATCAGCTGCATGTATTTATCGCGCAACTCTCTGGCAATGCCCGGTTTACGTTCTCTTACGATGCAGGCGTTGTACATTTCATTGATTGCATCGCCATAGAAAATGGCGGTAACGATAATCTGACTGTATTTCAGCCAAGGCACATTGAAGCCGTCCTGCTCGTTGTAGTCTTGCTTGTCGTCTGTTGAGCCTGATGCTTCGCCTGTTGAGGCTGTTACACCGAGCGTGAGCAGCGGAATGTCCTGGAATCCATTGGAAATCATCGCACGCTTGATGAGACCGGCGTAGTTGGTTGCGCGACACTGGCCGCCCGTTTGACTCATCACTACTGCCGTATTGTTCAGGTCGTATTTGCCTGATTTCAAGGCTTTGATGATGTCGCCGACGATGAGTGTTGCCGGATAACAGACTTCGTTGTTGGCAAACTTCAAGCCGAGTTCGGCGCTTACCTCATCGCTCATTGGAAGTACCTCAACATCATAGCCTATCAGTTTCAGGATAGGCGGAATGATAGGGGTGAGGTATTCGGTCATGAAAGGAGCGAGAATCTTGCGATGAATATCCTGCCTGGTGAATACCTTGGTCTGTTGTAAATGTTGAATGTTGAGTGTTGAATGTTGAATTTCTTCAGCTGTTGAATTTTTCACTCTTCGTTCTTCACTCTTCACTTCCTTTACTCCCTTCAGGCTTTCTATCAGCGAGCGGACACGGAGTTTCAATGAGCCGATATTGCTCACATCATCTATCTTCAGCAGCGTGAACGGCTTGTTGTGGCGCTTCATGATGTCGCGAATCTCGTCCTGGATAAAACTGTCAGGACCGCAGCCGAAGCTGGTCATCTGGACGAAATGAACCTCATCGCCCTGTTCGGCTGCCCATTGCGCTGCCTTCAGAATGCGGTTCATATACGCCCATTGCTTCACGAGATAAGTCTCTGGCTGACAGTTGTATGCTTCGTTGTTGTCTTGGCTGGCTAATGCTGCCTCATTTCTTTCTGCCGCCAGGTTCTCCAGATTGAATTCTTTGAAATCTGCAAAGAGATTACCCCGGGCGATGTCTTCGCTGATGACGTTGACTCCCAGATTGGCAATCATCTCGCTCAGCTTGTGCTGAATCAGCGGGTCAGTATGATAAGGACGGCCAGCCAGCAGAATCGTAAGTCCCTTGTTCGGCTTCTGAGTCTTATCTCCGTTCGTTTTCTGAGCCTCTGTTTCTTCATCTTTCAGAATCTCCCAGCCCTGTTTCTTAATCTCAGCTGTATATACTGCCTGAGCATAGAGGGCCTCTCTCAGCGCTTTACGGGCAGTCTTCTTGCTTACTCCCAGTTGCTTGAGATAATCGGTAATCTGTTTTTCCAGCGCCTTAGGCTGGGCAAAGTTGATGACGGGCGTATCGATCGGTTTCTTCAGATTGATGACCGACTTGATGACATCGCTGTAGCCCGAAACGACCGGACAGTTGAAGCTGTTCAGCGTATTCTTCGGGTCGTCATTATGTTCATAAACCACGTATGGCATGAGGATGCGGTCAACCTTCGGGTTCTCGTTGAGTTCCTTCAGATGACTGTGAGCCAGTTTAGCCGGGAAGCAGATATTGTCGCTCATCACCGTATTCAAGGCTCCTTCATACTGGCTGAAAGTGGAATCGGAAGAGAGAATCACGCCCAATCCGGCTGCCCGGAGCAGCGCATTCCAGAACGGATATTCCTCGTACATGTTGAGGATGCGAGGAATGCCTACTTTGACGCTGTGTTTTACAGCGTCAAGTGGGTTAACTTCTTCTCTATCAAAGAGTAAGCTGTATTTGTATTCGTAAATATTTTTGCCTTTTATCCCGTTTGCTCCCTTGTTGTTGAACACACGCTCACACTTGTTTCCGGAGTAGAATCGGTTGCCGCCGGCAAAGGTGTAGCGGGAAACATAACAATGGTTTTCGCAGCCTTTGCATTGCAACTGTCTGGTTTCGTAATGAGCCAGATTCTGGAGATTATCGATGGTTCTTGATGAGGCAGGGAGCGTATCTTCTGCAGAAGTGCGATGTTTGTAATCTGCCGCCGCATGAAGGGCACAGCCGTAGGCGCCCATCAGTTCAGGCATGTTGCTTCGTGCCACTTCGGTATGGGTGAGTAACTCAAATGCCCTTACCACCGCATCGTTTCTCATCGTACCACCCTGCACAACGATTTTGCCTCCAAGGTTCTCATTACCATGGAGTTTCAATACCTTATAAAGACAGTTCTTGATGACCGAATAAGAGATTCCGGCAGAAATATCAGCAACAGATGCGCCCTCTCTGAGCACCTGCTTCACCTTCGAGTTCATGAAGACGGTGCAGCGGGTTCCCAGGTCGCAGGGAGCCTTCGACTGGCAGGCGAGTTGGGCAAAATCGCCTACAGAATAACCCATGTTGTTGGCAAAGGTCTGGATGAATGTTCCGCAGCCCGAACTGCACGCCTCGTTGAGTTCCATGCGCACCACAGCCCCTTTCTCCACGAAGATTGCCTTCATGTCCTGTCCGCCGATGTCCAGGATAAAACTCACGTCGGGCATGAGTGAGGCAGCTGCTCTTTCGTGCGCCATTGTTTCGATAATGCCGCTGTCGAGGCCGAAAGCCGCCTTGATAAGTTCTTCGCCGTAACCTGTAGAGCAGGAGCCTACGATTTCCAGTTCAGCGCCTCGCAATGCAGCTTCCTGCTTCAGGGCGTTCAGTCCATCCGCTACCGCCTTGATCGGATTTCCCAGATTCAGGCGGTAATTGGTAAAGACAATATCTCCCGTAGGCGTCTCCGCATTCACCCTTACCGCAACAATCTTCGTCGTAGTAGAGCCCGAATCAATACCAATCACAACCTGCTGTTTTCCTTTATTCAGCGGTTGGGTTTCGGTAGCGAATTTCGCCTTTGATTTGAGCCATTCCTGGTGCTCTTTCTCATTCTTGAACAGAGGCAGCAGACTGCTGGTCCATTCCGTTTGTATTTCTTTTTTCATCCTGCTTCTGAGGGCAGATACTGAGGCTGCAGAATCTGCCGATTTAGCCCGGTAAGCACAGCCCAGAGCCGGAATGAGATTGCTGTTTCCGGATACGATGAAATCGTTTGGAGAAAGATGGAGATAATCGCAGAAAGCCTTGCGGAGAGCCGGAAGAAAGGTCAGCGGACCGCCGCAGAGCAGGATAGGAGCCTCGAAACTGATGCCGTGAGAAAGCGTTACCACCGTCTGTACGGCGATGGAATGGAAGATGCTGGCTGCAATATTTGCTTCGGGCAGATTACGCGCCATCAGGTTCTGGATGTCGGTCTTGGCGAATACGCCGCAGCGGGCAGCCATCGGATAAACGTGCTCTGCCTTCATCGCCAACTCGCTCATCTTCTGGTTTTCTACGCCCATCAGCACACTCATCTGGTCGATGAAAGCGCCCGTTCCGCCGGCACAGTTGCCGTTCATGCGCAGTTCCATATTTCCGTTTTCCTTGAAGAAGATAACCTTCGCGTCCTCGCCACCGATATCGATGAGCGCCTTCGCCTCAGGATGAGCCGTACGGGCATAGACCGATGCAGCCACCACCTCCTGTACAAACTCCGCCTGGAGCTGTTCGGCAGTAGCCATTCCTACGCTTCCCGTTACGCAGATTCTTGCCTCTGCATCGCCGGTAAGGGCTAAAATCTCATCGAAATATTGCGACACAAGTTCGTTGACACGAGCGTTGTGGCGTTCGTATTTTGAGTAAATTACCCGGTTATCGCTGTCGATAACGGCTATTTTGGCTGTCGTAGAGCCAACGTCCAATCCTATGTAATATGTCTTCTCCATTTCTCTTATCTCAAGTATTTTCTCTTATCTTCTAGTATCTTCTTATCTTCTAGTGGCTTTTCCCAAGTTCCATCTGCTCTCTTCTCATATCCCTGAAAGCGCTCCAGGCTATCGGAACCGCAACGGCAAACGAGCAGCAATCTGCCCACATCTGACACATCTCCACGCCCAGCAGTCCGAAGAAATAGGGGAGGATGAAGATGAGCGGAATGAAGAAAAGTCCGCTGCGTGCTCCCGCTACGATGTTGGCTCTCACCGGTTTACGGATGGTCTGCATCAGCATGTTGGTGAGCACGATGCTGGCTACGAGCGGAAAACTGAGCACCTGCCATCGCAAAGCCACCGAACCTACGGCTACAACCGCTGCATCATCGCGGAAGATGCTGATGATGGAAGTTGAGAAGATGAAGCCGAGAAGGGCACAGACGCTGAGGAAAACCGTGCCGCATTTAATGCAGAAAAAGAAGGCTTCCTTTACGCGCCCATAGAGTTTGGCACCGTAGCAGAATCCGCAGAGCGGCTGGAATCCCTGTCCCAGACCGATGACCATCGCATAGGTGAAGAAGGAGATGCGGGTTACGATGCTCATGCCCGCAATGGCTGCATCGCCAAACGCACCTGCTGCCACATTGAGCATCAGCGTAGCGATACTTCCCAGTCCCTGTCTTGACAGCGAAGGGGTTCCGCCGAAGATAATCTCCTTGGCAAAGGCGCGGGTAGGGGTGAAATTGCAGAGACGGATGCGGATGTTCTCGCCTTTATGCGTCATCCAGAACAGCATGGCGCAGCCGAAGCACTGGCTGGTGAGGGTGGCTACGGCGGCTCCGGTAATGCCCAGCTGGAAGTAGAGGATGAGCAGAGGAGCCAGAATCAGATTGAGCAGCACACCCGACATGATGCCTTTCATCGCATACATCGTATTGCCCTGAAATCGCATCAGATTATTCAGCGTAAGCGAGGTGGTCATAAAGGGAGCACCGAGCAGGATAATGCCCAGATAACGCTCTGTATAAGGAAGAATGGTGGGCGTAGAACCCATCAGAAGACAGAGCGGAGTGAGGAAAAGATGACCCAGAATGGCTATGAGGAGACCGGTAAGAAAACTCAGCACAAAGCCCGTTGTTGCCATCTTCTGTGCCTCTTCCGTATGCTTGGCGCCCAACTGTCGCGAAACATAATTGCCCGCTCCGTGACCGAAGAAGAAACCTATCGCCTGGATAACAGCCATTGCTGCAAAGGAAACGCCTACCGCTGCCACACTCTGCGTGTTGATGCTGCCCACGAAATAGGTGTCGGCGAGATTGTACATGCTCGTCGACAGCATACTGATAATCGTTGGTATGGCCATCGTAAAAATCACATGATGCACAGGGGCATGTGTGAGGAACGTATAGTTGTCTCTTTTCTCTTTCTTCATAACTTTATGATGCTCTTTTGGGGCATTTCAACCTGCAAAGGTACATAAATATCCACAAAGTTGGACAATTATGAACAAACTTTTATAAATTTATAAGAAAAGAGTTGCATTATTCATAAATTTATTGTATTTTTGCACCGCAATTGAATATATATACATAAAACAATATACTAATGAATGATGAGATAAGAATCATACCGATAACGACTAAAAAAGGGCTGAAAACCTTCATTCAGTTTCATTATGATCTCTACAGAGGCCATAAGTTTGCCATTCCTTTTTTGCGTTTCGACGAGATGAATACGCTGGACCCAAAGAAGAATCCTGCCTTCGAATTCTGCGAGGCTCAATACTTCCTGGCGGTTGACAGCGAGGCTCGTATCGTAGGCAGAATTGCTGGCATTATCAACCATCGTGCCAACGAAGAGTGGAACAAGAAGCAGGTTCGCTTCGGCTGGTTCGATTTCGTGGATAATGTTGCGGTTTCCTGTGCCTTGTTGCGCGCGGTAGAAAACTGGGGCAAGAGCAAGGGAATGAACGAATGCGTAGGTCCGCTCGGATTTACGGATATGGACCGTGAAGGCTTGCTCATCGAGGGCTTCGACCGGAAGTCTACGATGTATATCAATTACAATTATCCTTATTATAAGACGCATCTGGAGAGTTATCCGCTCTATGAGAAGGATAACGACTGGCTGGAGTACCGCATCAGGATTCCGGAAGTGACGCCGGCTAAGTTTGCCAAGACTGCCCAGATGATAGAGAGCCGATATAATCTGCATGTTCATAAGTTTACCCGCCGGGAACTGACCTCGGGAGGAATGGGCAGGAAGGTGTTCGAAATCGTGAACGAGACTTACAAGAATCTCTATGATTTCCAGCAGCTTACGGAGAAGCAGATAGATGAATATGTAAATACTTATATCAAGAAGGCTGACTTGAACCTGGTAACGGGTGTGGTAGATGGCAACGCTGGCAACAAGCTGGTTGCCTTTGGTGTTTCCTTCCCTTCGTTTACCGATGCGCTGCGCGAGATAGGCGATGGCAGGCTTTTCCCTACGGGTTGGCTGAAGGTTCTGAAGGTTCTGAAGTGGCACAAGACGGATACGGTAGATTTGCTCTTGATAGGTGTTCTTCCGGAATATCGCAAGAAGGGAGCCAATGCGCTTATTTTTGCCGATCTGATAGAGCAGTATCATCGTTATGGCTTTAAATGGGCTGAGGCAATGCCGCAGATGGAGACCAATACCGGTGTTCAGAGCCAGTGGCAGTATCTGGAGAGCGAACAGCATCGCCGTCATCGCTGCTATAAGAAGAAGATTTAAAAGTCTCTGTTTTGAGCCGTTTAGCGGTAAAAAAGATAAAAAATGGGCTAAAAAGTTAAAAAAACTAACTCATAGTTTTGTGGTTCTCAACTCATAGTTTTCCGGTTAGCAACTCATAGCTTTCCGGTTGAGAAAATTAAAAATGCATCGCGATATGATGAAAAATGGCTGTAAAATGGCTGTTTTTTTCCA
>ERZ779830.355-NODE-355-length-10304-cov-3.38531_pt1 | contig 10304 bp, 8 predicted proteins | sample MGYA00511251_ERZ779830 | MGnify/ENA primary metagenome ERZ779830 (study PRJEB29588, sample SAMEA2146731) | human gut metagenome | biome: human gut; feature: human-associated habitat; material: faeces | place: Denmark | collected 2008/2010 ... | reverse complement strand
CCAATGGCTATTCTGAACGGAAAAGCCATAGCTCAATAGGGCGTTTTCTTGACGCAGTGGCACGCCACCGCTAAAAACGCCCATTGAGCAAAGGGGTATTCCCTTTTGAAACCCCGTGAGCCATGCGCAGGGCGCAATGCGGCAAGCGGATTTGTACAACTCAAAAACAAGTTTATTATGGGACATTTCAGTTTGGATTTCAAGAAGGCAAAGGGCTGCTCTGACGCAAGGGAGTCAGACCACATAGAGCGCAAGGTGATACCCGACAACGCTGACCCTACGAGAACTCACCTCAACCGTGAGCTTGTCAAGATGCCGAGCGGTGTGTATGGTCGTGACGAAGCCATCGCCCACCGCATCAAGACGGCAGGCATCAAGCGCAAGATAACCAATGACCAGGTGAGGGTGATTAGAACCGTGCTGTCTGGAACGCACGAGGACATGATGAACATCGCAGCCAATGGTCAGCTTGACGATTGGTGCAACGACAGCTTGAAGTGGTTGCAGGACACATTCGGCAAGGAGAATGCCGTGTCGGTGGTTCTCCACATGGATGAGCACACGCCGCACCTCCACGCCTCCATCGTTCCGATAGTAACAGGCGAGCGGAGAAAGGCGAAGAACAAGACAGCGGAAGAAGGCAAGCGGACATACCGCAAGAAAGCCAATGCCGTGAGACTGTGTGCCGATGATGTGCTCAACCGAGACAAAATGATTGGCTATCACGACAGCTATGCTGAAGCCATGAGCAAGTATGGCTTGAAGAGAGGTGTCCGTGGATCAGATGCGAGGCATACCACCACGGCACAGTATTATCGCAACATCAAGCGAGAGACCGAGAGACTTCAAAACTGTATGAAGCTGCTGCAATCTGATATTGAGGAAGCACAGCGACTTCTACAACAAACCAAGAGTGAAATCAGCACGGAGAAACTACAGGCTGCTAAGATGGAAGCCAAGACAGCCTTTGTGTCGAAGATTGGTTCTCTTTTAGGTAGTGGAAAATTGAAGGAGGTGGAGCAACACAACCGAAAGTTGTGCGAGCTTGTGACAGACCGAAAGCAATACATTGACGAACTCCATGAGAAAATTCAGCGAACGGAGGACAGTCACAGCAAACAACTTGACGAGATGCAGCGGAAGCACCAATCGGAGGTCGCGAATTTGGAGAGCAAGCACTCCACGGAGGTAACGATGCTCAACGACATCATCCGCAAAGCCAAGCGTTGGTTCCCGATGTTGGAGGCACGCTTGCAAATGGAAGACCTGTGCAGGAGGGTTGGCTTTACCGTTGAACAAATTGAGGTGCTTCTTACAGGAAAGGCACTCAACTTTAGCGGTTCACTCTATTCCGAGGAGCACAGAAGAAAGTTCAATGTAGTGAATGCAGAAATTAAGGTATTCTCTGATTCTACCAAGCCGAACCAACTATTTTTGTATATAAATAGACAAACTATGGTTGAATGGTTTAAGGAACAGTGGAATAATATAAGGTTAAAAACACAGCGTCGTTTCAAACTTTAATATACTTTTTGCAAGAACAAAGAAGGCAGCTTACTTTTTTTGGGTAAACCGCCTCTTTGTTGTTGCTTTTACAATTGATATGTTAGAGATAGCATAACATTTCCAGAATGTTGTTTGTATCTAACATAGGATGTGTAAGTTGGTGTAACATTTTGTTTTAACCAATTGATTCCGTTAAGGTGAAAGATATTCGTGCCAGAAAGTTTGCATGTGAATTTCTTGATTTTATAGGAAATGGAAAAATCAATATCTCGCAATATCTTACTTCCGCTTGTATTCTCTATCTTGTTCCACTTGCCGGTAACAAAACTGGCGAACTTGTTCTTCGCAAATATGAGCTTTGCAGTTCCACCAAATTCCTTGTCACTAGAATCAATGTTTAAGTCGGTGACTTTGTTTGTCAACTTGTTGTACAAGCCATCAACCTCAACATTGAAAGGAATCTTAAAGCGTGAGACGAAACCTAAGTCTGTCTTTAAGTTCCCTATCAACATTTTACACGGAATGGAATTGTATGCAATTTCGTTTCGATTCCATAAAAATGTTGTGGTCAGTTTGGCATCAATAGGCAAGTTGCCCAATCCTTTGTTGGCATATAAAGTTGCATTTACGGTTTCCTTTTTTCCTCCATCCATATAATTTTGGCTGTGTAATAAACCGTCATTCTGATAGTTCAGCATTTCGGTGTTATCAGCCTTCTCATAAGTCAAATACATAAATATAATTGTTCTGCTATACAAACTATACAACTTATAAGCAATATTCATGTTCAGGGCGTTGTTGCCCAACCTTGAATATGAGGAAGCATCTGTGACCTCATCGTAGCTATTGATGACAGACAGTCTCGATAGTGCTTCAATATCGGTTGGAACATATTTGTAACTCAGTCCAAATGCAACAGAGTGTTGCTGACTGAAACGTAATTCTGTTGCAAAGGATGGCTCCCACTTGATTACAGACTTTGTCACTAGTCCATTGATGTTTGTGCTATTCCCATAATCAGAAAATCTAACACCAGCATCAAACCTAAAGAGACCTTTGTTCTTCATAAGTCCTCCATAAATCCCGAAATTGTGACTGTTCAAGTGTTCGCTATCTACATTTTGGTCTATCCATGAATCGGAGTTCTGACCAGACAATTCCCATTTCAAGTTGATTTTATGGAAAATAGGAAATACATAGCCTACAGCACCTGCCACATTTAGCTTCTTCAAATCTTTATCTATATAGTAAGAATCATCTGCCTGTTTGTATTCGTTAGGCAGTTCATAAGAGGAAAGAACATCCAAGTTTCTTTCTGATTTAGAAAAAGCGAAATCTACACTTCCATAAAGCAGGCCTTTGCCTATCAATGAATTTAAGTTTACCTGTTGTAATACATTAAATCCTTTGTTCTTGTCATTGTCTGCATTTCTATCGGAATTATTGTTATAATAATCCATGATAGACATATTGTTTCTCATGTCGCTATATGCCAACTTCGTTTGGAAACGCAAACTTGCATATGGATTGACATCCCATTTTTGACTGAGGTTAAATGAACTAAAGTTACCTCTTTTCTTGCCATTCTCTTCTGTTGACTTACGTATAACTTCCTGCGCCACCTTTACATGTTGTTCCGTTGACAATGCAGACTTTGCATCCATTTCATTGTGGATGACACCTATCGTGACATTGTAGTGCGAAGTCGGTTTCAATGTTAAGTTGACATTACCGATACCAGAAGTCCTTTTGTATTCGTCATTGCTTGGCATCAAGACATTTCTTTCTGCACTTGAAAGGCTCAGTTGCGCAAATCCATTGGTTGTTTTTACTCCTGTAAGACCGCCATTGGCATTGAGATAGTCCATTATAGAGAAAACTGTCTCATTGGTGTTGTTAGCATTTGCAATGATGGATGCAGACACTTTTTTGTCCATCTTCAAAGCTGAGTTCTTGCTGTCAAACTTGTTCTTAACACCACCCCCTTCTGTAAAGTTTCCTGCCCATTTGTTGTGTAAGTCTTTATTAATAAGGTTCAGTGCAGTTGTCTCTTTTGAATTGAAAGAGTTTCCTACATTTCCGTCATTGTAATTGTTCAGTAGCTCCACACCAGAAGCAAAGTCTGCAGACAAAGTTTTTAGTGCATGTCCTCCAGTAGAAAGCACATCTTCGCCATTGACCAAGAACTTATCTATTTTTTTCCCTTGGTAGGAAACATTTCCCGACTCATCAACAGTCATTCCTGGCAACTTTTTAATGACATCGCTCATGTTCTGTTCACTTCCGTTTTTAAACACATCTGGACTAAATTCAATTGTGTCATTCTTGATTTTCGCCCCTAAGTTTCTACCTTTTATTGTTACCTCAGACAATGTGTAGCTGTCGTCTTTCATCATTAAGTGTAATGGGGTTGCCGGCACTTCTTTATAATGTACTCTCAGTGTAGTATATCCGACACATCTTGCTGTCAACCAAAATGAGGACAAAGCCTTGTTGGATTGGATAGTGAACGAACCATCGTCTTTTGATATTGCATACGAAACGATGGAATGTGCCGCACTATCTTGTGAACATGTAACAGTACAAAAGGGTATGGCTGTATTTTGTGCATCAACAACCATACCCGATATATTCTGTGCTATAGAAAATCTACATATGCAGATTAGCATACATAACAGTAAACTTCTTAAACGTCCCATACATCCTTATGTCTTATCCTATAAAACTATGACATTGTCATTGCCGCTTTCCTTCAACTCTTCAATCTTTTTCTTCTGTAACTTTTCAAAAGCAGGTTTTTGCATTATTTTTCCTCTTGGTAACTCTATCTTGACTTGCCCTTTTATAGGCAAAATACTTTCTGCCTCATAAATTTCGCTTGATGTCGTCAAGCGGAGTATTGCCCCTGGCAGCCCTATATATCCACAAGGTCCTACGGGGGATGGTATTTCTTGACAGAACCATGCTACTACAGAACGATTTTTCTTATATACGGCCTTTGTACATTTCTTTCCTAAAACTTCTATAGTCTCATCAAAATACAAATCCCATTCATTTTTTAATGAATCAGAAAAAACGACAAACGTCTTATCTACAATGCTTTTTATACTTATTTCCTTATTATCTGTTGTATTTGTATAGTATGAGCCACTTCCTTCAAGTTTGATAACATTGTTATCTATGCCTGTGGTTGAAAATGCACATTCGTTGCCATTAGTAAATAAAGTATAAGTTTTATGCTGATTGGACAATTGATTTATAATCATTTGTCTTTTACTTAAATCACTCATACTATAGACCTCCTTCGGAATTTGCATCACCATATTATAATGTATGGATAATCCTATCTTTTGTGCAGAGACTAATAGACAAGAGACTAAGCACGAAAGCGTGAATAATATAACCCTTTTCATATTTGTACAGAATAGAAAGAAAATATTAAAGAGTAGGCACTCCAATTAAAAAGAGTGCCTACTCATGTAATATGCAGTCGTTGTTGATTAGCAATAGACTACGACATTAGAGAACAATAATGACTGTTCCATCTTTGGTAATAATAACGACAGGACCATTTGATGGAGTTGCTTGGAACGTTGTTGTTGCCTTAATGTTGTTTACTACTGGTGAAGATACTTCAGCCGCACTTGCTTGACTTGGCATGCATATAGCACCTAATGCCAAAGCCATAGAAAACAAAAACTTTTTCATGTTTTCTCCTTTTTAAATGTTATACATGTTGCGGAGGTATAAACCTCTTTGTTTTCGATTGCAAAAGTACAAAAAAAAATGATTGATAGAACTTTTTGATGGTTATTTTAAACTGAATTAAACTTATTGACGGCAAAATAAATCTGATTAAACATTATGCTGCTATTTTGCAAGGAAACTGGTACTTTTTGTAACATGTCTTTCGGTTTGATGTTTTTTTGGAATTAAAAATCTTAGATTCATTATTTTTTTGTATTTTTGCAGCCGAAAAGAGTTGTTAGGCAGCAAACGTATGCAGATAGCAGAATTTAGGACTGTTGCCAAATCATTACCTCTATTGAGGTGAAAGACTCATAAATAGCTCATTTTAAGCTATTCGGCAGTTTTTAGCGTAATTTCAATGAAAAAGCGTGGGACTATTGTTCGGTCGCCGAAATAGAGGTTGTGGAAAGACCTTTCAACTAGCAACTAACAATAGCCCACGCCAAAAGGTATATCGGCACCTTCCTCCTATAGAGAAAAAGATACAATAATCCCATAGCGTGAGCCGTATTGCTGTTCGTCATAGTTGAATTTTGAAATTTCCACATTTCTATTTCAAGACTAACGTTCAATACGCTCATTCATTTGAGTCTTCATCGCAGCCGTTCTTTTCCGTCTGCTCCAACTCTGACCGCAAAAGTAAGCTATATTCTTGATACCGCCAAACTTTTAGCGATGTTTTTTATCCCGAAGGACAAAAAAGGCATTGAACGCTGCCATTGCCGAGAGAAAAATACTTCCACATTTCTATTCCATGGCTACAATTCAATGCCCTATACCTATAATACCATCCCTTGCAAGAAGGTAAACAACCAGTTACGATTATTTTTTAGTTATCGTTCCTTTTCTGGCATTCACCGTAAAATTACCAAGAGATGTCTTGACTTTATAAACGCTATTCTTTGATGATACCAGCTTTGCCGACATTCCCATAAAGCTGACGCCGCCATCCTTCTTCTCTATGGTGTACTTTCCAAAAGGAGTAGCTACGATGATGTGGCGCTTGGTGTTATCAACCACACCATACACTGTGCCGGATGGTGCCTGCTTCACCTGCTCGGCTACGCTCTTTACGGCATTTGCCACACATCGGTATTGTTACTCTTTGCAAAACTGGTTGTGGCGGCAGCTACTATCATCATCAACGAAATCATAATCTTCTTCATATCTTATTACATATTAAAAGAGTTATACTTCATTTTCCTCGTTCTACGAATCATTCTATTCTATCGTTTCCCAATTACGAGCGCAAAAGTAAGAAGATCATTTCTATCAGCCAAATATCCAAACCTACCTTGTATGAAATGCCATTCTGTATGTACCAAATGACAAAAATGTAGATTCTAACTTAAAAGTGCACCAGTCCTAATAATAAAAAAGGATGACTCATTAACTTATGACACACCTTCCGTCAATATTTATAACCAAATTTCATATACCTACAAATATTGAATCTAGCAATAAAAATAAGGGGAATGAGAGGCAGGAAATCCCCGTTTTCTGCTCTATATTAAGAACAAGACCTATAGTTGTACGACTATAAAGTTACAGTTGTACGACTATACATGCTATGGTTGTACAACTGTAGAGTTATGGTCGTACAACTATAGGGGTTATAGTCGTACAACTATAGATTTTCCTCAACAGCATCTTCTTGTCAAGAAAACTCAAACGTCTGATTACCAGTAAGTTTCTACATTTCTTCGTATTTACGATATTCTCAAAGAAACAATAAGCGTCTGAAAATACGAGAATCTCAGGCAAGCTAATGTAAAGAAAACGCGTTCTTTATAACGCCTCAGCTTCGGGAAATTCTTACAGATCACCTACTTCATTTTCCACCCATCTATCGTTCCCGTCTTCGATGAGAAGTTGCAGCCTATCTGATAGACAGGGCGGACGCATCAAAATGCGTTCGCCCTGCTATCAGTATCAATGGAAATTCGCTTGTTTACCTTTGTTGCCACAAATGCTATCATTAACCCAAGACAAGCAGCTATACTAATAGCCATGCGTAGCCCAGAAACTTCAGCAAGCCATCCAATGACTGGAGGACCCACCAGGAAACCGAAGAAGCTGATGCTCGACACGATGGTGATGGCGATGCTCGCCTTGACAGTGCCCAACTGGCAAACACCAGTCCTGGTACAAAATAATAAGCTGCCACAGCCACTCGCTTGCGAGCCAAGTCGCTCAAATCACTCATTCGAAATGTCATCCTATATATCTTTTAACATGAAACTTAAAAACGCGGCTGCAAAATTACGAAAAAATAAACTTTCACCCATCGATTATTCCCAAAAAGATAATGCCTTGTCAAAAAATAAGTGTAACTTTGCCCTTCGAACAACAAGAAAATCCAACGCAAGCATAAAACCTTGCCAATACAGAACAAATAAAACTAAGCGATATGAAGAAACAAATCCTTGCAGCAGCCCTGCTGCTCCTCGCCCTCACCCTGCCAACACAGGCAGCCAAGAGACAGAAAACCAACACCCCACAGCAACTCACCTTCCAGCACCCCTGGCAGGGCAAACGAGTGGCCTACTTCGGCGACTCCATCACCGACCCCAACATCAAGGCATCAAAAGTAAAATACTGGGGATTCCTGCAGCAGTGGCTCGGCATCACGCCCTACGTCTACGGGGTGAGCGGACGACAGTGGAACGACATTCCCCGCCAAGCCGACAAACTCAAGGCTGAACATGGCGATGACTTCGACGCCATCCTCATCTTCATGGGCACCAACGATTTCAACAATGGTGTGCCCGTAGGCGAATGGTACACAGAAACTTTCGACAGTGTGAAAGTGGCACGCCACAAACCTGGTGAAATGGTGCAGCGCCGTCATCGACACTTCGTCATGGATAAGAACACGCTCAAGGGCCGCATCAACATCGCCATGTCGAAACTCAAGCAGATGTATCCCACCAAGCAAATCGTTGTCATGACACCTGTCCACCGTGCTTATTTCTGCTCGGGCGAGAAGAACATCCAGCCCGACGAGATGTATGAGAATGCCCGTGGTGTCTTCTTCGACGAGTACGTCAAGGCTGTCAAGGAGGCTGGCAACGTGTGGGCTGTTCCCGTCATCGACCTCAATGCCCTCTCGGGTCTTTTCCCTCTCTACGATGCGGGCGCTCAGCTCTTCAACAAGCCCGACACCGACCGTCTCCACCCCAACGATCCGGGTCATGAGCGCATGGCAAGAACCATCATGTATCAGCTCGCCTCCCTGCCCTGCGTTTTTTAGGCTTCCATCATTCTTGGGCTCTTCTTAACACCTTTTGGGGTCATAATAGATGACCGGCGCCTGTCATCTATTGTGACCTCCCTTGGTCTTAATAGACGACCTCGCGGGAGCATGAGTGCAGGTTTTTCTTCTGCAAAGATACAACAAAAAGCAACTTTTTGCAATAGTTTGTTCGGACTTTGTGCTAAAAAGTGCCCATATTTTTGCTATTTATACTGAAAATCAAGCAGTTACAAAACCATTAAATATAAGCCATCTTAAAAGGGAAAGTGTGTCATTTTTGTCAAAGTCATTTTTGTCATTTTCAAAAAGCAAAACACTTTTTCTCCTCTATAAAGAATATATATATATAAATAATATTTATATATATATATTCTTTATAGAACATTTTTTCATTTTCAAAATCGAAAATGACAAAAATGACTTTGACAAAAATGACAAGATTAGGACTTCTGGTAAAATATAACAACATTTCTTGTTGATGTGGGTGGATGGAGAATACTTGTTGTGAAGTTTTGTGAATATCATTTTTTTGTTCTTGGAATGGTAGGAAAAGAGTACGAGAAAATGGCTGAAAATCTATTTTTAGCGGTTTCATCGGTCAAACTTCCGAGGCGGTGGAGCTGTTTTTCGTCTTGGAGCTTTGTCGTGACAGAGCTGTTGCTTATCAGTGGGTGCAGTTGGGTGGGGCGGATATCTTGTCGGGAATGTCTAAAAACTTTACAGAAACAGGATGACGGGGAAATGGCAATCGTGACAAAAGTCTGGTGCCTTCAGATTTGATAAGGATGCAGTGTGGCAAAAAATGGTGAATTTTTGCAGAAAATTAGCTGCATTTCGGCAAAAAAATCAAGCAAACTTGATGTTTTGCGCTCGTTTTCCATTATCTTTGCAGAAGAAAAGTAAGATTTATGGGAAGAAATAAATACTCACAGGCAGAAATCAGCCAGATAGGAAAGTTGCTGCGCCTCAAGAATGCGGGAAACCGACTGCAGCAGAAACAGATACGTCACGACCTGCGTGTCGACTACGAGTTTAATATCTCCGACTTCAATGAGCCGGGCAAAGCCTTCGGTGAGCAGGAGTTGCAAGACGCCATCAAGCGAGGAGCTATCGTGATCCTCGACGATGCCACTATTGAGGCAATGAAGGCGAAACGTGCGCGCGACAAGGCTCGCGATGAGGCTGAACGCGAGCAGCAGGCCATCGCTGAGGGAGAGCAGACCGACTGGAAAGAGGCGATGAAGCAGTGGGAGGAATATTATAAGTAATTGAAATTTTTTAGTTCTTTTACTTCTTCATTATCAAAAGTTGATTTAATTATTATCGAATTCAAATATGTCAACAGTAAAAATCAAGACTACAGAGGGCGACATCATCGTGCGCCTCTACGACGAGACTCCTCGTCATCGTGACAACTTCATAAAATTGGCTAAGGAAGGATACTTCGACGGCACACTTTTTCATCGTGTCATCAAGGACTTTATGATTCAGGGCGGCGACCCCGACAGCAAGAATGCTCCCAAGGGAAAGATGTTGGGAACGGGCGGACCAGACTATACCATTCCTGCCGAGATAGACTGTCCACACCTGTTTCATAAGCGTGGTGCCCTGAGTGCTGCCCGCTTGGGCGACGAGGTGAACCCACAGCGCGAGAGCAGCGGAAGCCAGTTCTACATCGTGTGGGGTAAGACTTATCGACAGAACGAGCTGCGCCAGATGGAGAAACAGATGGCAATGCAGGCCGAGCAGAATGTCTTCAACGAGTTGGCTCGCGAGCATCACGATGAAATCA
>ERZ779830.344-NODE-344-length-10544-cov-2.76099_pt1 | contig 10544 bp, 10 predicted proteins | sample MGYA00511251_ERZ779830 | MGnify/ENA primary metagenome ERZ779830 (study PRJEB29588, sample SAMEA2146731) | human gut metagenome | biome: human gut; feature: human-associated habitat; material: faeces | place: Denmark | collected 2008/2010 ... | reverse complement strand
TGATTTTTTCATTTCACTTACATTTTAAGGAGTCAACCATATGTACAAAAAGACAATGATTCTGATAGAAGCTATAAAAATTACCTTGTTGGGTACGCATAAAGAGAAGCAAATACCGCAAACGTTTACGTGATTTTTTGCGTAAAAAAAGAGATATATTTGATTTAAATCAATTATTTGTATTATATTTGCACTCGAAAAGAAACACAAACTGATTTTCAAAAAGATCATAACTACATAAAAAACACAAAACTGCTGAAACATTCAAAAACGTAAGAATTGCCCCGACGTGATGTCGGGGCATTTTTTTGTCCTTCTGTTTATGCTTTCTGTATCGCCTTTTTGTGTATGTGTTTGCAGGTTTTGCAGATGCTTAAAAGTCTGATGCACAGCGACGATATTTCTTAAACGTGTACTTGTGTGAGTTTGGAAAACAAGTGAAGATGGTGATGCTCTCGTTAGTCTTTGTGTGCTTTCTGCCAGCTTGTGTTGAAAGATCTTTCTTTTTTCTTGTGTAGAGCAAAATAATATTATCTTTCTATTTTTTTTGTAGGTTGCTGTCTTCTGCTGCAGACTGTCTGTCTTGGTACGGTCGTCAGTCTGCTTGGCGGTCATTTCTTTAACTTCCCCATTTTTGAAACTTCAGTTTATGTAACCAAAAAGAGGGTGTGTCATGAACTTATGACACACCCTCCTTATCTTATGATGGTTCAACTTACGCAAGTAGCGTAGTTGTTTCTCTTTCTGTCGTTAACATTACTTGTTCTCGAATAGCAATCCGCCTTCCTTGGTGTGGTCGATGGTGATAGGTTTCTCACGACTGACTTCCTCGGCGAGGATCTTCTTGCTCAAGTCGTTCAATACATAGTCTTGTATTGCGCGCTTTACAGGGCGTGCGCCAAACTCTGGATCGTAGCCCACCTCTGCCAAATATTGGATGGCGGAAGGAGTCCAGCGAAGTTCGAAGCCCTGAGGAGCCAACATCTTCTTGACTCTGTTCATCTGAAGCTCAACCACCTGGCCAATCTGCTCTTTGGTGAGAGGCTTGAAGGTGATAATGTCGTCGATACGGTTCAGGAACTCCGGACGGAAGGTCTTTCTCAACATATCACGGCTTGCGTTGGAAGTCATGATGATGATGGTGTTCTTGAAGTTTACTACACGGCCTTTGTTGTCGGTCAGTCGTCCGTCGTCCAATACCTGAAGCAGGGTGTTGAAGACATCGGGATGAGCCTTCTCAATCTCATCGAAGAGAACCACACTGTATGGTTTGCGACGAACAGCCTCTGTCAACTGTCCACCCTCATCATAGCCTACATATCCTGGAGGCGCACCTATCAGACGGGTGACGCTGAACTTCTCTTGATATTCACTCATATCGATACGTGTCATCATCGACTCGTCATTGAAGAGATATTCTGCCAAAGCCTTGGCAAGCTCAGTCTTACCCACACCGGTTGTGCCGAGGAAGATGAAACTTGCGATAGGACGTTTCGGGTCTTGCAAGCCGGCACGTGAGCGGCGTACAGCATCACTCACTGCGGTGATGGCCTCGTCCTGACCGATGACTCTCTTGTGGAGCTCTTCCTCCAAATGGAGCAGTTTCTCACGCTCACTCTGCATCATACGGCTTACTGGTATTCCGGTCCAGCGGCTTACCACCTCGGCAATATCGTCGGCAGTAACCTCTTCGCGTATCATGGCCTCGCCACCTTGAGTGTTCTTCAGTTGTTCCTGGATGCGCTTGATGTCTTCTTCGAGAGCAGTCAGCTTAGAATATCTGATCTCAGCCACGCGCTCGTAGTTGCCTTCACGTTCCATGCGCTCAGCCTCAAACTTCAGGTTCTCAATCTCCTGCTTGTCTTGCTGAATTTTATTGACGAGGTCTTTCTCTCCTTCCCATTTTGCACGGAAGTCGCGTTCCTTGTCCTTCAGCTCGGCAATCTCCTTGTCGAGTTGCTGAATCTTAGGCTGGTCGTTCTCGCGTTTGATGGCCTCACGCTCTATCTCCAACTGCTTTAGGTGACGTGTGATCTCGTCCAGTTCCTCAGGCACGGAGTCGCGCTCCATACGGAGTTTGGCAGCAGCCTCATCCATCAGGTCGATAGCCTTGTCTGGCAGGAATCGGTCGGAGATGTAACGTTCCGAAAGTTTGACAGCTGCGATGCAGGCGTCGTCCTGAATACGAACCTTGTGATGGTTCTCATAACGCTCCTTGATGCCTCGGAGAATGCTGATGGCGTCCACCTCGTCAGGCTCGTTGACCATTACGGTCTGGAAACGACGTTCCAAAGCCTTATCCTTCTCGAAGTATTTCTGATACTCGTTGAGGGTGGTGGCACCGATGGCTCTCAACTCGCCACGTGCCAATGCAGGCTTCAGAATATTGGCAGCATCCATGGCGCCTTCTCCACCGCCGGCACCTACCAAGGTGTGAATCTCGTCGATGAAGAGGATGATCTGTCCGTTGGCGTTGGTCACTTCCTTGATGACGCTCTTCGAATTCGCCTTTATATTTAGCACCAGCCACCAGTGCGCCCATGTCGAGCGAATAGAGCTGCTTGTTCTTCAAATTCTCCGGTACGTCGCCACGTACGATTCTTTCGGCAAGTCCTTCAACGATGGCGGTTTTACCAGTACCAGGCTCACCGATAAGGATTGGGTTGTTTTTCGTTCTTCTTGATAAGATTTGGAGCACGCGACGTATCTCCTCGTCACGTCCGATTACGGGGTCGAGCTTTCCACTTCTGGCTTGTTCAACCAAGTTCTTGGCGTATTTCTCCAGACTCTGATAGTTTTCGTCTGCACTCTGGCTCTTCACGTTCTGTCCCTGACGAAGAGCCTGGATGGCAGCGAGCATGTCTTTCTCGTTGGCGCCGGCATCTTTCAGGATGCGGGCTGCTGTAGAATTGCCTTTCAGAATGGCGAGCAGAATAGGCTCTACACTTACGAACTCGTCGCCCATCTTCTTGGCAGTATCCTCGGCGTTGATCAATATCTGATTGGTGTCATTGGAGAGGTATGGCTGTCCGCCACCCTGTACGCGGGGAAGATGCTGCAATTCCTGCTGCAGGAGCATGGAGATCTGTCCTCCGTTCATGCCCAACTTCTGGAAGATATAGTTGGTCACATCAGGTGCTTTCTCGATGATTCCGCTGAGAAGATGCACCGGCTCGATGGTCTGCTGACCATTTCGTTGCGCTGTGTTCACAGCGGCTTGCACCGCTTCTTGCGCCTTGATTGTAAATTTGTCGAATGTCATATATTTCTCCTTTCTTGTTTTATTTGTTTCGTTATGTTATTTGTTGTTTGCCAACCGTTGAAGCGAAATGTGTGCCGAGGTGCAGAATGCTGACATTCTGTCTTGTTTTTCGTTGCTTTTTAGACATTTATAGTTAAAAATGCTGTCAATGTGTCGGTAATCGGGTGCTTGACGGGAAACGAGTTTTGTACTTTGTGAATGATTCTCTTTGGTCTTAATAGACGGCCAGCTTTGGTCTTAATAGATGACCGGCTTTGGTCTTAATAGATGACCGGCTTTGGTCTTAATAGATGACCAGCTTTGGTCTTAATAGATGGCAGAAATGGCTTTTAGGGTTAACTCAGGTCAAGAAACATCGTTCTTGCGTTAAAAAGCTAATAATAACACGAGTGATTTTTGGTGGGCTCAAATATTATTTGTACCTTTGCACCATTATTTCAAATAAGTAGAAATCAATGGCTGAAACAAAGAAAATCAAGACAGCTTTAGTGTCTGTCTTTCACAAGGATGGCTTGGATGAACTCCTTGCCAAGTTGAATGAAGAGGGTGTTAAATTCTTGAGCACCGGTGGTACACAGAAGTTTATCGAGTCACTCGGTTATGAATGTCAGAAAGTGGAGGATGTAACCACTTATCCATCCATCCTCGGTGGACGTGTGAAGACTCTTCATCCAAAAATATTCGGAGGTATTCTTGCACGTCGCGACAATGAGGGCGATCAGGAGCAGATGAAGGAGTATGAGATTCCAAGCATTGACCTCGTGGTAGTAGACCTTTATCCTTTCGAGCAGACTGTGGCAAGCGGTGCAAGTGATGCCGATATCATTGAGAAGATCGATATAGGCGGAATCTCTCTGATCCGTGCCGGAGCCAAGAACTTCAAGGATGTTGTTATCGTGCCCAGCAAGGCTGAGTACGGTGTGCTGCTCGATATCTTGAAGAAGAAAGGTGCTGAGACCGATATCGAGGATCGCAAAATGTTTGCAGAGCGTGCCTTTGGCGTAAGCTCACACTACGATACAGCTATCCACGCTTGGTTCGCTAAGTAATGTGCGTCAAGTTTTAGTGCTGGCGTAGATATTTTAAGCTTAAAATAAACAATTAGTAATTATAAAAGAAAATGGGATTTTTTTCATTTATTCAGGAAATCGCAATGGACTTGGGAACAGCCAACACCATTATTATCAGCGATGATAAGATTGTGGTGGATGAGCCCTCTGTTGTAGCCCTCGACCGCCGTACAGACAAGATGATTGCTGTAGGTGAGAAGGCTAAGATGATGTACGAGAAGACTCATGACAATATCCGTACTATCCGTCCTTTGCGTGATGGTGTGATAGCCGACTTTACTGCATGCGAGCAGATGATGCGCGGTCTTATCAAGATGGTGCATACAGGAAGCCGTCTTTTCTCTCCCTCACTCCGTATGGTAATTGGTGTGCCTTCTGGTTCTACCGAGGTGGAGCTCCGTGCTGTACGCGATTCTGCCGAGCATGCCGACGGACGTGATGTTTACTTGATTTTTGAACCTATGGCAGCAGCTATCGGTATCGGTATCGATGTGGAGGCGCCAGAGGGAAACATGATAGTCGATATAGGTGGCGGTTCCACCGAGATTGCTGTCATCTCACTTGGCGGTATTGTGAGCAACAACTCCATCCGTACAGCCGGTGACGACCTGACTGCTGATATCCAGGAGTACATGAGCCGTCAGCACAACGTGAAGGTGTCTGAACGTATGGCCGAGCGTATCAAGATACATGTAGGCTCTGCTCTTACCGACCTGGGTGATGAGGCTCCAGAAGACTTTATTGTTCATGGTCCTAACCGCATCACAGCTCTGCCTATGGAGGTGCCTGTATGCTATCAGGAGATAGCTCAGTGCTTGGACAAGACTGTGGCAAAGATCGAGAATGCTGTGCTCTCAGCTCTTGAGAACACTCCTCCTGAGCTCTATGCTGATATCGTGAAGAATGGTATCTGGCTCTCTGGTGGTGGAGCTTTGCTCCGTGGACTCGACAAGCGTCTTACAGCCAAGATCAACATTCCTTTCCATATTGCCGAAGACCCATTGCACAGTGTGGCTAAGGGTGCCGGCATCGCGCTGAAGAATGTAGACCGCTTCTCGTTCCTGATGAGATAATTGAAAATCTGAATTTCAGAGAAACTATAGCGTATGCACAACCTTACAGAGTTTCTGGCGAAACACAACCACTGGTTTGTGTTCCTGGTGCTTGAGGTAGTGAGCATGGTACTGCTCTTCAGATACAACAGTTATCAGGGCAGTGTGTGGTTCTCGTCGGCCAACGCCGTTACGGGCAAGGTGTATGAGTGGGATTCGGCTGTGGAGAGTTTCTTCTCGCTGTCAGGCGTCAACAGTCAGCTCACTCAGCGCAATGCTTTCCTGGAACAGCAGGTAAGAATGCTGGACGACAGTATCGCCCGCCTTACCCGCAGTCAGGAAGCTGCAGTGACACGCTTGTCAAACATGGTCCCCTTCCAGGGATGCAGGCTTATTCCGGCAAAGGTCGTCGCCAATATGGTGAACAGATACGACAACCTTATCACTATAGATAAGGGTTCTGCTGATGGAGTGAAGCGCGATATGGGCGTGGTTTGTGGCATGGGCGTGGTAGGCATTGTCTACTTGGTGTCTGAACATTACAGCATCGTCATCCCAGCTCTCAACAGCCATTCCAATATCAGCTGTACCATACAGCGCCGTGGCTATTTCGGCTATCTGCGCTGGCGAGGTGGCTCTTCACAGCTGGCTTATCTCGAGGACGTGCCAAGACATGCTCACTTCAAGTTGGGCGACAATGTGGTGACGAGTGGATATTCATCGGTCTTCCCTCCAGGAGTCATGGTGGGAAAGGTTCTGCATGTGTTCAATTCGGCAGACGGACTGTCATATCGTGTACAGGTTAAGTTGTCTACCGATTTTGCCCGCTTGCGCGATGTGTGCCTTGTTGATGATTCTGCCTTGCAGGAACGTATCGACCTGATGCGGGCAGCACAGGATTCCATCAAGCCACAGTAATGCACTCTGCCGTTTCGCAGAAACAAAACAGATTTTAAAGACAACACTTTTTCAATTCTTTTTGAAAAATGAGTATAGATATAGTAAAGCGATGGGGAGTATTCTTTGTTCTCCTGCTGGTGCAAGGACTGGTGTGTAACCATATACATCTTTTCCATTGCGCCACACCGCTTCTGTACATCATGTTCGTGCTCCACTTTCGTCGTAACACGCCTCGTTGGCAAATGTTATTGTGGAGTTTTGCCCTGGGATTGGGAGTCGACATCTTCGCCAACACTCCGGGTGTGGCTGCTGGCTCTATGACGGCAATAGCTCTCTTGCAGCCTTATCTGCTCGAGCTGTTCCTGCCCCGTGACAGTTCTGACGACTTGCTTCCTGGCGTGCGCACGCTTGGAAGTTCTTACTTTTGGTATTCGCTCATCATCGTGGTGATTTATTGCCTGCTCTTCTTTACACTCGAGACTTTCAATTTCTTCAACTGGTTGCAGTGGATAGAATGTATCGTGGGAAGTGCTGCTCTCACCTATGTGTTGCTGATGGCCATAGAGAATGTGCGCAAGTAGTTTTTTCCCTTTCGCCTTCTCTCTACGAAATTGACGGAGAACGAATCATACTCTATGCATGCATAGAATGATATATATATATAATAAGGTATATATAATAATAAGGTGTAAGGGTAAAATATATAAAAAATAGGGCATATTATATAAATAGTTATTATGATCGATTATAATCTCGAAAAACGTAAGTTTGTGATAGGTGGAGTGGCCATAGGAATTGTGACCATTTACATCATTCGTCTCTTTACGTTGCAGATTATGAGCGACGACTATAAGAAGAATGCCGACAGTAATGCCTTCCTCAAGCAGGTGGAATATCCGTCACGTGGAGCCATCTACGACAGAAACGGCAAACTGATGGTGTACAATCAGCCGTCTTATGATATCATGGTGGTGATGAACGAGGAGAGTGGAAGACTCGACACGATGGACTTCTGCAACTCGCTTGGCATTACAAAAGAGTTTTTCATCAAGCGAATGAACGATATCAAGGACCGTTCCAAAAATCCCGGTTATTCGCGTTACACCCAGCAGCTCTTTATGGGACAGTTGTCCGATAAGGACTTCAGTGTGTTCCAGGAAAAGATGTTCCGTTTTCCAGGTTTCTATGTGCAGAAGCGAAGCATACGTGAATACACCGGTCCCTATGCTGCCCATGTGCTCGGAGATGTGGGAGAAGTTTCGGAGAGCGATATAGAAGATGACAGCTACTATCAGCCAGGCGACTATATCGGTAAACTCGGTGTGGAGAAATATTATGAGAATGAGCTCAGGGGAGAGAAGGGTATCAAAATCAAACTTCGCGATGCGCACGGACGAATACAGGGAAGTTACCAGCGTGGCAAGTTCGATCAGCGTCCTGTGGCAGGCAAAGATCTTACTCTGGGCATCGACCTGAACCTGCAGGCTCTTGGAGAGCGACTTCTTCAAGGAAAGATAGGCAGTATTGTAGCCATCGATCCCAAGACGGGTGAAGTGCTTGCCATGGTGTCGTCGCCCTCTTATGATCCACGTAGGTTGGTAGGAAAGATGCGCGGAAAGATGCACCGTTACCTTTCGCACGACCCCTGGAAACCGTTGCTCAACAGAAGTATCATGGGTCAGTATCCACCGGGTTCAACCTTCAAGACTACTCAGGCGCTCACATACCTCACCGAAGGAATCATCACGCCGGGTACAGCTTTCCCCTGTCATCATGGATTCTCTTATCGCGGACTGCATGTAGGCTGTCACGGACATCCTTCTCCTATAGCTCTCGTCGATGCCATCAGTACCTCCTGCAATGGCTACTTCTGTTGGGGACTCTATTATATGATGGGCAACAGGCGCAAGTATCCCAATGTGCAAGTGGCTATGAACACCTGGCGCGACTATATGAAGAGTATGGGATTCGGATACAAACTTGGTATCGACCTGCCTGGCGAGAAACGAGGACTGATTCCTAATGCCGAGTTCTACGACAAGGCTTACCGAGGGTCATGGAACGGACTCACCATTATCAGTATCTCTATCGGACAGGGTGAGGTCAACCTCACTCCTCTGCAGATAGCCAATCTTGGAGCCACCATCGCCAATCGAGGATTTTATTATGCGCCCCATGTTGTGCGCAAGGTGAAGGGTGAGCCGCTCGATACACTCTATACTCGTCGTCATTACACCATGGCCTCGAAAAAGGCATACAACTATGTCGTGGCAGGTATGCGCAGCTCTGCCTTGAAGGGAACCTGTAAGATGCTTGCCCGTTATGACTTTGAACCATGCGGCAAGACCGGTACTGCACAGAACCGTGGTCACGACCACTCTGTGTTCATGGGTTTCGCACCGATGAACAATCCTCGGATAGCCATCGCAGTATATGTTGAGAACGGTGGCTGGGGAGCCGACTATGGTGTGCCTATTGGTGGACTCATGATGGAGCAATATATCAAAGGCAAGCTGTCGCCAGCTTCTGAGGCTCTTGCCGCACAGATGCAGGCACGAAGAATTGCCTATGGCTCAAGCAGCAGATAGAAATATCAGGGAGATGGGCGCTTCATCTTAAGCAACAGAAAGCGCCTTTCTTCTTCAACTTTTAATAACCCAAACTCGCTCGATTTGCGATATTTGAATAAGTAATATGGTTCAATCAGATAACAGACAACAAGGTGTGCTTCGTTCGCTCGACTGGTGGACGATAGGCATTTATCTGGCGCTTCTCACCTTTGGATGGATAAGTGTCTGTGGTGCCAGCTATACCTATGGCGACAATGATATTTTCAGTCTTGGCTCTCGTTCGGGAATGCAGATTATCTGGATAGGAACCTCCATCACGCTCGGTTTCATTATCTTGTTGCTCGATGACAGGTTCTACGACACCTTCTCTTATGTCATCTATGCCGCCTTGGTACTGTTGCTCTTTGCCACCATCTTCAATCCGCATAGTATCAAGGGTTCCCGTTCGTGGCTTGTGCTTGGACCTTTGCGTCTGCAGCCAGCCGAGTTTGCCAAGTTTGCTACGGCTCTTGCCATTTCCAAGTTTATGTCGAGCTATGGCTTCAATATTCATCGCATGAAAGACTTCTTTGTTGCAGCCTTTATCATTATCCTTCCGATGATATGTATCGTGGGACAGCGCGAGACGGGTTCTGCACTTGTTTATTCTGCCTTCTTCCTTATGTTCTATCGTGAAGGAATGCCTGGCAGTATTCTCTTTACTGCCGTTGCCATGGTGGTTTACTTCGTGGTGGGTGTGAAGTACGAAAATGTGATGATGTGGGATGGACAAACGTCGGTAGGTGAGTTTATTGTGCTCTTACTTGTGCAAATCTTTTCTACGGGCATGGTGAGCAACTATATTCACAATGGGCGGCAAACGGTACAGATGCTTCTCTATACTGTCGGCATCACTTTGGGATGTATGCTCTTCTCTGTTTACGTCATTCCTTTCGATGTAACCTATGTTCAGTTGATTGTAAGTTTCGTGCTCATTGGATTCCTGTTCTATCAGGGCTTATCCGCACGCATCAGAAACTATTATTTTATCGCCTTGTTTGCCTTGGGGTCCTTGGCTTTCTTCTATTCTGCCGACTATGTGCTCAACAATGTGATGGAGCCTCATCAGCGTGTGCGTATCAACGTACTTCTCGGACTGGAGGAAGACTTGGCTGGTGCGGGTTATAATGTGCACCAGAGTGAGATTGCGATAGGTTCTGGTGGTCTTCAGGGAAAGGGCTTCCTCAATGGTACACAGACCAAACTGAAGTTTGTGCCCGAGCAGGACACCGATTTCATCTTCTGTACCGTGGGTGAGGAGGAAGGATTCTTAGGATCGGCAGGAGTGCTGTTGCTGTTCTTGGCTTTGATCATCAGGCTGATTATTCTTGCCGAGCGGCAGCCCTTCAAGTTTGGGCGAGTATATGGTTACAGTGTACTCAGTATCTTCCTCTTTCACGTGTTTATTAATGTAGGTATGGTATTGGGACTCACTCCTGTTATCGGCATCCCGCTTCCGTTCTTCAGCTATGGCGGTTCATCGCTCTGGGGCTTTACCATCCTTCTCTTTATTTTCCTCAGAATCGATGCGGGAAGAAATCTGGTAAGAACCTAATTTAAAATTCATCGACAAGAAAAATATATATAAACAACAAAGAGGGTGTGTCATAAGTCTGTGACGCACCCTTTTTTATTTTTTCATCTTTCCTCT
>ERZ779830.343-NODE-343-length-10593-cov-1.78744_pt1 | contig 10593 bp, 10 predicted proteins | sample MGYA00511251_ERZ779830 | MGnify/ENA primary metagenome ERZ779830 (study PRJEB29588, sample SAMEA2146731) | human gut metagenome | biome: human gut; feature: human-associated habitat; material: faeces | place: Denmark | collected 2008/2010 ... | reverse complement strand
CATCTTTAACTACTACATCGTAATCCTGGCCGTTAACTGTTACAGTAAATTTTCTCATTGTCTTTCCTCCTAAATGATTGTACTTTCAACTTTCAATTAGAACTGCTGAGTGCCGGAAACACCTGCAAGACGAGATGCAGAGGTCCAGCCACTTCTAGCTGCCGGGCGGATGGAGACGATTTCGCCGCCACCCATCGCAACGATTGCAGCAGCGATTGCTGCTACAACTGCACCATTGTCAGCTGCTTTAGGAGCTGCTGCTCTAGCTGGAGCTGCCTTCTTCGGAGCTGCTGCCGGTGCCGGTGCTGCGGACTGATTGAGAGATGAACGTACCTGCCAGATCATGATCAGCGCTACTACTGCTACGATAGCAGCAAATACCGCGATATACATAACTGTGTTGTTATCCATCTGTACCCATCCTTTCAATTAGAGTTTTTCTTGCAGCAAATATTACAGCGGAATGTTGCCGTGTTTCTTTGCTGGATGTACTTCGTGCTTGGAAGCAAGCATCTTCAGTGCATTGATGATTGTCGGACGAGTGTTTCTCGGATCGATAACTGCGTCTACATAGCCACGTTCAGCAGCTTTGTATGGAGTTGCGAATTCTTCGACGTATTCAGCTGTACGCTGTTCCTTGTTCGGGTCTTTCTTGAAGATGATGTTTGCAGCGCCTGCAGGTCCCATAACAGCGATTTCAGCGGTTGGCCAAGCGAATACCTGGTCAGCGCCCTGTTCACGGGAGCACATAGCGATGTAGGAACCACCGTAAGCTTTACGGAGGATCATGGTGATCTTCGGAACGGTTGCTTCGCAGTATGCGAACAGCATCTTAGCGCCGTGACGAATTACGCCGGCATATTCCTGCTGTTTGCCTGGCAGGAAGCCTGGTACATCGACAATGTTTACAACCGGGATGTTGAAGCAGTCGCAGAAACGGATGAAACGAGCGGATTTATCGGATGCATTGTAGTCAAGGCAGCCTGCCATGAATGCTGGCTGGTTTGCAATGATACCAACGGTCTGTCCGTCGAAACGTGCGAAGCAGGTAATGATATTCTTAGCGAATTCTTTAGCTACATCGTAGTATTCACCGTTATCTACAACGGATTTGATAACGTCATACATGTTGTATGGAGCGTTGGAGTTTTCTGGCATGATGGTATCGAGAGCCGGATCGGTTCTGGTCGGATCATCACCGGTTTCAACGATAGGAGCATCTTCCATGTTGTTGCTCGGCAGGAAGGAGAGCAGGTAACGAATCTGTTTAATGCAGTCTTCGTCGTTGTCGCAAGCGAACTGAGCTACACCGGAAGTACGGTTGTGGGTCATAGCGCCGCCGAGTGCTTCAGCGGTGATCTTTTCGCCGGTAACGGATTCAACAACTGCCGGGCCGGTCAGGAACATCTGGGATGTTTTCTTGACCATGTAAATGAAGTCGGTCAGAGCTGGGGAGTATACAGCGCCGCCTGCAGATGGTCCCATGATAGCAGAGATCTGCGGAATAACGCCGGATGCAATGGTGTTGCACCAGAAGATCTTGCCGTAGCCAGAGAGTGCATCGACAGCTTCCTGAATACGAGCTCCGCCGGAATCGTTCAGGCCTACGCAAGGAGCACCGACTTTGAGAGCCAGTTCATTTACGTGAACGATCTTAGCAGCGTGCATTTCGCCGAGGGAGCCGCCTTCAACGGTGAAGTCCTGTGCGAATGCGAATACGAGTCTGCCATCAACGGTACCGTAACCGGTAACAACGCCTTCGCCCGGGAGATCTTTCTTTTCCTGACCGAAGTTGTGGCAGCGGGATTTTACAAGGGCATTGACTTCTACGAAAGTGCCTTCATCAAACAGAAGAGCCAGTCTTTCACGAGCAGTCAGTTTGCCTTTTGCATGCTGTTTTTCAACTTTCTTTTCTCCACCCATAGCCTCTACGTGAGCGAGGTTTTTGTGAAGAAGTTCAATTCTTTCTGCAACAGTTGCCATTCTTACACCTCCAAAAATTTTAGGGACCCCCGTGAGGGGGATGCCTTACCCCGGTGGGCAAGGCATTTGCCATCGTTCAATTAAGCCTTGAAGGATGGGCCGCCTGGGCGTTCTGTCAGTTCAAGCAGAAGGCCTGTAGCCTTTGGATGCAGGAAAGCGATGTGACAGCCGCCAGCACCGATACGATATTTCTTATCGATGAGCGGAACTTCTTTAGCCTGCAGGTCAGCAAGGCAAGCTTCGATGTCGTCGACACGAAGTGCTACATGCTGGAAACCATTCTTGCCGCCGTTTGCTTTTTCGATGAAACGAGCAATCGGGCCGTCCGGAGTGGTGGAACCCAGGAATTCGAGTTCGCATGCTTCGGTCTGAGCAGACGGTTTGAAGAAGCTGGTGGTTACATGCTGTTCTTCGACGGTTTCATCCGGAAGGGATGGATCCAGTCCAAGGATGTCTTTCATCTGCTGTTTGATCAGCTGAAGATCTTTAACAGCAACGCCTACATGGTCCACACAAAGTACTTTGAATGCCATAATAAACTCCTCCTTTAAAATTATTTGAATATTTTGCCTACAATGGAATCAACGACCGTGAACGGATCTGTCTTCCGTTCAAAGACTTGTTCCACGCAGTCACTAAATTCACCCGTCGAGGAAATATTTTCCTCAATATGACGGGAAATGCGATCGTGAATCATTTCGAGCATCTCGCTTCTAGCCCGTTCACGTCTTCTTTCTTCAAGGAGACCGGACTCTTCGAGGTACTTTCTATGTTCGCCCAGAGCTGCTACTACTTCCGCTACGCCCTGATCTTTGTTCGCGATCGTTCTCTCAATCGGAGGACGCCAGTTCTGAGCTTCGCCCAGATCAAGCATCATTTCGATTTCGACGTTCAAACGATCTGCGCCATCGCGATCACATTTGTTGATGCAGAATACATCACCAATTTCAAGGATACCTGCTTTGATAGCCTGAATATCGTCGCCTAGTCCAGGTACGAGCACAACAAGTGTCGTATCCGCATTTTTAACGATATCAACTTCTGATTGTCCTACGCCTACTGTTTCGATGAGAATGACATCGAGACCGAAAGCATCCATCAGTTTGACCGCATCTGCAGTCTTGCGGGAAAGTCCGCCGAGGCTGCCGCGCGTACCCATACTACGGATATAAACACCCTTATCCAAGGTCAGGTCGTTCATTCTGATACGGTCACCAAGGATGGCGCCGCCGGAGAATGGACTCGTAGGATCGATGGCTACGATACCTACAGTTTTGCCCTGCTTACGGAACTGCTTAATGAGGGCATCTGACAGTGTGCTCTTACCCGCACCAGGCGCACCAGTAATACCGATGACCTGTGCACGACCGGTATGGTGATAGATTTCTTTCATGACATCTTCAAATCCATCCCGTTCGTCTTCAACGATGGTAATTGCTCTCGCTAAGGCACGTCTGGATCCATTCCAAAAATCCTTCATAGAAAATTCCATGGATGCACCGCCTTTTCGAAGAGTAAATAATATAGTTGCAATGGGACTGAGTATCCCCCCAGCCCCATGCAAGCTACATTTCAACTAATAAACTGTCAAGCTAGTCAGTCTAAAAGTCGATTATTTTACGTTTTCTTTAATGAAGTCGATAACTTCTTTGGTTGGTGTGCCAGGAGTGAAGATAGCTTTTACGCCAGCTTCTTTCAGGCCTGGGATATCGGATTCCGGAATTACGCCGCCGCCAACTACGAGAACGTCGCCCATTCCTTTAGCCTTCAGTGCTTCAACAACTTCCGGGAAGAGGGTGTTGTGAGCACCGGAGAGCAGGGACAGAGCTACAACATTAACGTCTTCTGCGTCTGCTGCTTCAACGATCTGTTCAACGGTCTGACGAAGACCGGTGTAAATAACTTCCATGCCTGCATCACGAAGTGCACGAGCAATAACTTTTGCGCCACGATCATGTCCATCAAGACCCGGTTTAGCTACCAGTACTCTGATACGTTTGTCTGCCATTGTAAATTACCTCCAGAAATATTTGAGTAATGTAATTATCTTTGCTTCAGGCTGCCCTTAGATTAGAGGGTGTTGTGCGGTTTGTATTCGCCGTAAACTTTACGCAGAACGCCGCAGATTTCGCCTTCGGTGCAGTATGCACGTACGCAGTCGAGGATGACTGGCATAAGGTTGACATGGTCTGGGCCTTCAGCCGGAGTCTGAGCTGCTTTTTCAAGTTTAGCCAGTTCTTCAGCAACTTTAGCCTGGTCACGGTTTGCTTTATCCTGAGCGAGCTGAGCTTTCTTCTTTTCGCCAACGGATGCGTCAATCTTCAGCAGGCCGGTAACCGGTGGTTCTTCCATGGTGAATTTGTTGACGCCAACGATGGTTCTTTCGCCGGATTCAACAGACATCTGCCAAGCGTAAGCAGCGTCCTGAATTTCTTTCTGGATGTAGCCTTTATCAATAGCTTCTACTGCGCCACCCATTTCATCGATCTTGCGGATGTATTCTTTAGCTTCTGCTTCGATAGCATTGGTCATAGCTTCAACATAGTAGGAGCCGCCGAGCGGATCAACTACGTCAGCCAGGCCGGATTCGTAAGCTACGATCTGCTGGGTACGCAGAGCGATGGTTACGGATTCAGTGGTCGGCAGAGCCAGAGCTTCATCGCGGGAGTTGGTGTGCAGGGACTGGGTTCCGCCCATAACTGCTGCAGCGGTCTGGAGAGCAACACGGATGATGTTGTTGTTTGGCTGCTGAGCGGTCAGCATGGAACCAGCGGTCTGGGTGTGGAAACGCAGTTTCATGGACTTCGGGTTTTCTGCATGGAATCTTTCCTTCAGAATGGTAGCCCACAGACGACGGGATGCACGGAATTTTGCAACTTCTTCGAGTACGTTGTTGTGAGCGTTCCAGAAGAAGGACAGACGGCCTGCGAATTCATCGATCTTCATGCCAGCTTTCAGAGCTGCTTCGATGTATGCGATACCATCAGCGATGGTGAATGCGATTTCCTGAGCAGCGGTGGAGCCTGCTTCACGGATATGGTAGCCGGAAATGGAGGTGGTATTCCACTTCGGTACGTTTACGGAGCAGTATTCGAAGATATCGGTGATCAGACGCATGGACGGTTTAACCGGGAAAATGTAGGTGCCGCGAGCTGCGTATTCTTTCAGGATATCGTTCTGGATGGTGCCGCGAAGAGCAGCTGCCGGAACGCCCTGTTTTTCAGCCACAGCGATGTACATAGCCAGCAGTACGGAAGCCGGTGCGTTGATGGTCATGGAAGTGGAAACTTTGCCGAGGTCGATGCCGTCGAACAGTCTTTCCATATCGTAGAGGGAGTCGATAGCTACGCCTACTTTACCAACTTCGCCAGCGGACATTTTGTCGTCGGAGTCATAGCCGATCTGGGTTGGCAGGTCGAATGCGCAGGACAGGCCGGTGCCGCCGTTAGCGATCAGGTATTTGTAACGTTTGTTGGATTCTTCAGCGGTGGAGAAACCAGCATACATACGCATGGTCCAGAGTTTGCCACGGTACATGGTCGGCTGTACGCCACGGGTGTATGGATATTCGCCCGGGAATCCGAGGTCTCTTTCATAGTCGAAACCTTCGAGATCGAGTGGGGTGTACAGGTTCTTGTGTTTCAGACCAACTCTTTCCGGATGTTTTGCGCACTGTTTTGCATAGGTGTCATTGTAAGCTGCAAGTTTAGCTTTCAGGGATTCGTTAGACATGAGTTCATCTTCCTCCTAAAAAAGTAAGTATGTAAAACTCTAGGAAGCTTTTCCTTGACTTCGGTGGCCGCGACTTTGTGTTCTTCTTACCACTTACATAGGATCTATCTTCCCAATGGGGTCACGCAAAGCCTTTGGCTGCTGCAGCGCTCATTTGAGTCTTCTTGCAGCAGCGATTGGGGACTCTTGCTGACCCATGTATTGACACTGTCGTGTGACAGATATCACCATAGGTAATTATACAGTATTATCTGTATTTGTAAAGCATTAAATGCCTTGCCTCATGCGGCTTCTTGAAGAATTAAATTATTTCTTGAAGTGCATGTCGCCGTTTTCAGCGAGGCTTTCATGGAATTTGAATGCTTCCTGAAGGAGATGCGGGGTCTGGCTTTCGCCGCAAGCTGCGCATGCTCTTTCATAGTAGTCCATGAGCTGATCTCTGAAGGACGGATGAGCCACGTTGTTGATGATGACCTTTGCTCTTTCTTTCGGGGACAGGCCGCGAACATCAGCGACGCCCTGTTCAGAAATGAATACATGGGTATCATGTTCGGTGTGGTCTACATGGGAGCACATCGGAACAACTGCGGAGATCTTGCCGCCCTTAGCGGTGCTGTGGCAGAAGAAGCAGGACAGGAAGCCGTTACGAGCAAAGTCGCCGGAGCCGCCGATACCGTTCATCAGCTTGGTGCCGCTTACATGGGTGGAATTTACGTGGCCGTAGATATCCATTTCCAGAGCGGTGTTCATAGCGATGACGCCGAGACGACGAGCTACTTCGCCGTTGTTGGAGATTTCCTGCGGACGAAGGATGATCTTCTTGCTGTATCTGTCGATGTTGTCGTAGAAGCGTTTCAGTCCATCCGGGGATGGGGAGAGGGAAGTACCGGAGATCATGTCGATCTTGTCTTTGTCGATCAGATCGAACATGCCATCCTGAATAACTTCGGTGTATACGGAAAGGTTCTTGAAGTCGGATTCTACGAGGCCATGGATAACAGCGTTTGCTACGTTGCCTACACCGGACTGCAGTGGGAGCAGGTTTTCCGGCAGTCTGCCATGAGCGACTTCGTTTTTCAGGAAATCGATCAGGTTGTTGCCCATTGCTTCTGCGTCGTCATCGAGCGGAGCCAGTGCACGGGTAACGTCTGGCAGATCGCATGGAACGATAGCAACGATCTTTGCCGGATCGCATGGGATGTAAGGAGTGCCTACGCGGTCGCCAGCAGTTTTGATCGGAATCGGTTCGCAGTGCGGCGGGTTCTTTCTCATGTAGATATCAGCCATGCCAGCGAGTTCCAGCGGCTGGGTGGTGTTGACTTCTACGATGACTTTCTTAGCGGTATCTACGAATACCGGAGAGTTGCCGATAGCAGTGGTCGGGTACAGTTCGCCGTTCGGTCCGATCTTGCAGACTTCTACTACTGCGAAATCTGGGCCGGTGACACGTTCACCCTTCACGTTGGTGAAGAAGCCAGCACGGATCTGCTGAGCTACATGGGACAGGTGAAGGTCATAATAGTTGATGCTGCCTGCATTGATGGCTTTTCTGAGGTTGCCGTTGGTCTGGTATGGCATACGGTTTCTGATGCCGTTTACAGCGACCAGTTCAGTATCAATCTGGGAACCAGTAGAAGCGCCAGTCCATACGTCTACCTGGAATGGGGTTTCTTTCATACGTTCTGCGAGTTCATGCATGGTGATCTTCGGATAGCCGCATGGGGTGAATCCGGAAATACCAAGGATGTCGCCTGCCTGAATCATAGCTGCTGCAGTTTTAGCATCACAGATTTTTGCTTTCAGATCTGCACTTTCAATTCTGCTAAGGAATTCGCTATCATTGGTGTCGATCATTACTATCATCCTCCCAAAAATATAAAAATATCAAAAGTCCAGTACCTCTTTGAGCTTTCTCTATGGTCTGGAGCTTTTTGCCTCATAAAAACACAGCCGTGCTTCCGAAGTATAAAAGAAAAAGGAGTCCTTTCTGCTTCCCTATGACCGCATGTAAACATGTCTCATAACATCAGAAAAACTCCTCCTTGGTATCATCGGTCTCACCGACTGTATTTGTGACCTTCTCAGTCATCAATGTTATTATATCACACTTTTTTCGAAAGGTTCGTAAAAAGTAAGTTCTTTGTTTTTAAAATTCTCATAGGTATGTTATAAATAATTCCTATTAGACAAATCATCAATCATGTGACTCAGAGTCTACAGGCTATGAAAGCGATGATCCTCGCAGTGGAGGTTATAGAAATGGTACATGGGAGCACCGCAGGGCCGCACCCGAAAGCTTCCCGCGAAGGTGATCTGTGAGGACCGGTGCAACGCTTTTGGCATCGCTGCCCCCTTCACGCTTTCCCCCGATAACCGCTCACCAGTCCCCGCTTCCTACGCAAAGTGCGGAAAGGCTCCAAAAGCAGAAGGAGATCGAGCGTCCGAAAAGGACATGGTCGCTCATGCTGATGACGGCGATGGCCATGACCATGAGCAGGCCGCCAAGCCCCATCGTTCGCGTGAAGAGGCTGGCCTTGCCCCGGTAGAGCTTCCAGCAGAGGAAGCCCTGGGCGAAGAAGGTCAAAAGGAAGGCTGCTCCGCCTATGATGCCGACTTCGGCGAGCATATTGAGATACATGTTGTGCGCATGGAAGATGAGGACGTGCTCATCCTGAATAAAGAAGTTGTAGTCGGGATAGGCCAGATAATAGCTCCCCCACCCCACGCCGAGAAGCGGGTGCTCTTCGATCATGGCGATGGTGCTCTCCCACAGGGCAAAGCGCAGGCCGACAGAGGTGTCCTCGCCGGAGAAGAGGGACAGGAAACGTTCGACCATCTGTCCATGGTAGAAGAAGAGAACAAGAGGGATGAGGAAAAAAAGAAAGCCGAATCGCTTGTCATAGAAGAGAGTGAGTCCTAAGACGATGGCCGCAAGGCTCAGCCATGCGCCGCGTGAATAGGTCAGCGCAAGGCAAAGAAGCAGGACGAAGAGAATGATGGCAAAAGCCCATTTCCTTTTTTTCTGCCGCTCCCTGAGAAAGAAAGCAGTGAGGATGCTGATGATCATGACGGCATAGGCCCCGAGGAGATTCGGATTTTCCAGTGTCGAATACATGCGGCGCCGAAGGAGAGGAAATCTCTCGGGATCGACCCAGCTCTGCGCCGTCATATCGGCTGCCTGCCACATTCGCATACTGGATGAAGCCATAGGCGGCCACGCAGATGGCTCCTGCCAGAAAGGCATAGAGCGCCTTCTCCTTTTCCCGCACGGAGGAAAGAAGAGAAAGGATCAAAAGGTAGATCGCGGCATACATCAATGGCTGGAAGGCCCAGTTCATGAGTGAAAAGGCAGGGTCGGGAGAGTGGAAGCCGGAGAAAAAGGCACACGCCAAAAAGACCGCCGGCAGTCCCCAGAGGCGAGGGCGCACGCATTTCACTTCGCCTGTGGTGCAATGATTCACTGCCCAGAGAAGAAGGCATGGGAGAAGTGTCACGTAAAACACATAGGGATGAAGCGGCAGCAGAAAGAGTGTCGCATATAAAAGATTTTGAATGTTCTTTTTCGAAGCGAGGAATCGCATAGATGGGCTCCTGACATGGGAAATGATATTTTTCTATGATCCTATCTCAGTATATCATTATATAGAATGGGAAACTGTTCAGCAATAGAGAACGCGAAAGGAGCATGGTGGATGGGCGCCAGGTTTGCTCTTATGGCGTGCCATCCCCTAATCACGGATGAAAAGAATGAGAAATAGCGGTGGCGGCTTCGCCGCAATATATAGGAGGCGATACCCAAAGGTTTCCAAGAGATCAGGTTTCCCGTTTGCGCTTTTCTAACATGATTTGTTTGACCGCGAATGACAAAGATTTCTCGCTTCGCTCGAAATGACAATGCGAGAGAATCTGACTTTTTCCAGTCACTAGTCACCGCCCCAACAGAAAAACTCCCCTTTCGGGGAGTTTTTCTTCCAAGGTGCGATCAGAATACGGTCTTGACAGAGCCGCCGTATTTCTTTTCGATGAAGTCCTTGACTTCTTTGCTTGTGAGCGCTTTCATGAGCTTCTGGAGTTCCGGACGGTTTTCATCACCTTCACGAACAGCTACGATATTCGCATACGGGGAGTCGGAGCCTTCGCTGTAGATGGCACTCTTCGGATCGAGCTTTGCTTCGAGGGCGAAGTTCATATTGATGATCGCGATATCCGCATCCTCCAGGGCACGCGGAAGCTGCGGAGCTTCCAATTCGGAGAATTCCAGGTTCTTCGGGTTCTCTGCGATATCCTGCGGGGTCGCGGTGATCGGAGCGCCTTCCTTCAGTTTGATGAGACCGGCAGACTGGAGGACGAGGAGGGCGCGGCCGCCATTGGTCGGGTCATTCGGAATGGCTACATGCGCGCCGTCAGCCAAGTCATTCAAAGACTTCAGCTTCTTGGAATACACGCACATCGGTTCGAGATGGACAGCTCCCAAGGATGTCAGCTTCAGGCCTTTGGATTTGCAGAATTCATCGAGGTACGGCTTATGCTGGAAGAAGTTCGCATCGAGGCTCTTATCCGCAAGGGCCAGGTTCGGCTGGACATAGTCGGTGAATTCGACCATTTCGACCTTGACGCCTTCTTTGGCGAGCTTGTCTTTCACAACGCCGACGATCTCAGCGTGCGGTACAGGGGATACGCCGACCTTGATGGTGGTTTCTTTGGCAGCTGCAGAAGAAGCAGAGGATGCGGCTTTCTGATCACCGCAGCCTGCGATGATGCCAGCAGCCGCGAGGACTGCAGCCGATACGAGGATGGCTTTTTTGAAGTTCATAGGGATCCCTCCAGACGGAAAAAGAGAGGTACAGCTATACGCCGCACGCATATCATATGAAATAT
>ERZ779830.335-NODE-335-length-10799-cov-4.96845_pt1 | contig 10799 bp, 6 predicted proteins | sample MGYA00511251_ERZ779830 | MGnify/ENA primary metagenome ERZ779830 (study PRJEB29588, sample SAMEA2146731) | human gut metagenome | biome: human gut; feature: human-associated habitat; material: faeces | place: Denmark | collected 2008/2010 ... | reverse complement strand
CTATAGCTCGTCAGCCATGGAAGCAGAGTCAGGCAAGGAAAACCTTTGTGATGTCAGATCCTCATGGCAGACTCAACTTGGTAGTCAGCCTGCTGAAGACCAATGGTGTTATTGACAGCCAGTTACGCTGGGCTTATGGCGACAATCAGCTGATGGTTATTGGCGACATCTTCGACCGAGGTTATGATGTACCTCAGATTTTTTGGCTCTTCTACAAACTTGAGGCCGAGGCTGCCGAGTGTGGCGGTCGTGTTTCTGTGTTGTTGGGTAATCACGAGCCTATGGAGTTGGCTGGCGATATGCGTTACGCCAAGCCTAAATATAAGATGCTTGCCGACACCCTGGAAATTTCTTATCGCCATCTCTTCGGTTCGAATACCGAGCTGGGCCGATGGCTTGCCACACGTAATGCCATGCAGGTGATTGGCCGCAATCTTTTTGTGCATGCCGGTATCAGCAAGGAATTCTATGACCGTGATTTGAAAATTCCTGTAGTCAACGACACTATCAGCAGTGTGCTCTTTATGAAGAGCAAGCAGCGCAAGGCTCATTCTGAGTTCTGTAAGTTCCTTTATGGCAACCGTGGTCCCATTTGGTATCGAGGCTTGGTGCTGAAGACCAAGAAATGGTCGCCTTTGTCAAGCGATACTCTCGATATGGTGCTTCAGCGTTACGATGTGGATAGAATCTATGTTGGTCATACGATATTCAGGGACATCAAGCGTTTCTATAAGGGAAAGGTCATAGCCGTGAATGTCGACAATCTGGATAACTACAACCATCAGCGTGGCAGGGCTGTCCTGATAGATGAGGATAAGGTATATGTTGTCGGTGACAAGGGAATTAAGCGCAAGCTCTAGTTTGCACTATAGAGAAAATCTCTTCGCTATAGCATCTTGATGTAGTATCCTTCCTGATACTCATTGTCTAAAGAGGGTGTGTCATAAGTCTATGACGCACCCTCTTTATCTTTTTGCTTTTATATTATAAAGCCTTTCTTTGCTGCCAGGCACAAAAAATGTATGTCTTCCGATATTTCGTAAATATATTTTATGAAAAGTCTGCTGTCAAAACTTGAATGCCCTAACTGAGCAATAACAACTTATGATGTGTATAAAAACAAAAAGAGTCACAAGTAAAACTTGTGACTCTTTTCTGCGCTTCAAGATGGGCTTGAACCAACGACCCCCTGATTAACAGTCAGGTGCTCTAACCAACTGAGCTATTGAAGCAATTTGCTATGAAAGAAGATGAGTTACGAGGCTAACCTGAAACTCTCTTGCGCTTCAAGATGGGCTTGAACCAACGACCCCCTGATTAACAGTCAGGTGCTCTAACCAACTGAGCTATTGAAGCATTTTTTTCTGTAAAGAACATGACGTTCCTTATTTGCGTGTGCAAAAGTACTAACTTTTCTTCATTCTGCCAAATTTTTTGCTGACTTTTTTCGCTTTTTCCCTAAAAAAGTGTATTTTTTCTTATCTTTGTGCCACTTTTTGCCTATTTTATGGTATTTTTCGCAAAGAAATGAGTACTTTTGTGGTCGAAATCTTCTCCCGAGGGCGAATGCCGTGAAGAGGAGGAGAAAATAACCAATAAGTTGAATCATATACAATTAAATAAGGTAACAATGAAAAGAATACTGTTCTCCTTGCTTATGGTGCTCCTGGCAGTTCCTACTTTTGCCCAGGTTGACAAAGATCATGACTTCAAAGCCGCAAAGAATATGGAAATATTCAATGCCATCTACAAGAATCTCGATTTGATGTATGTTGATACACTCGATGCTGAAGTTGTGGTCGGAAATGGTATCAATGCCATGTTGCGTAGTCTCGACCCTTATACTACCTATTATCCTGAGCAGAAGATGAAGGAACTCAAGAACCTGCTCACCGGCAAGTATGCGGGTGTAGGTGCGGTGATACGCTACAATTTCCAGTTGCAGCGCGTCTGTATTAGCGAGCCTTACGAGTATATGCCTGCTGCAGAAGTGGGACTGAAGAAGGGTGACATCATCCTGAGTATTGATGATGAGGATATGACCAATAAGGAGGTGAGCTACGTCAGCGATCATCTTCGTGGTGACCCGGGTTCTTCTTTCATGCTGAAAGTTAAGCGTCCAAGTACAGGCAAGACGATGAAGGTGAAGGTAACACGCCGTACCATCCAGTTGCCGTTCTTGCCTTATTATGGCATGTTGGAGGGTAGCATCGGTTACATCAACTTCAATTCCTTTACCGAGCAGTCTGCCAAGGAAGTGCGTCGTGCTTTCATCGATTTGAGAAAGCAAGGAGCCAAGAGCCTTGTCTTTGATCTGCGTAATAATGGTGGTGGTTCTGTTACCGAAGCGGTCAGCATCATCAATATGTTCTTGCCTAAAGGTAAGACAGTCTTGGAGATGAAGGGAAAGTTGCAGCGTTCTAATCATGTTTATAAGACCACGGTTGAACCGATAGATTCCGTTATGCCGATGGTGGTATTGGTGAACGAGAATTCTGCCAGTGCCAGTGAAATCATGAGCGGCAGTCTGCAGGATTATGACCGTGCTGTAATATTAGGTACGCGCACGTATGGAAAGGGATTGGTGCAGGCTACCATGGATTTGCCTTATAACGGACAGGTGAAACTCACTACTGCTAAATATTTCATTCCTAGCGGTCGATGCGTTCAGGCACTCAACTATAAGCACGATAAGGGTGGTTATGTGGAGCATGTTCCCGACTCTCTTACCAAGGTGTTCTATACCGCAGGTGGCAGAGAAGTGAGAGATGGAGGTGGCGTGAAGCCGGATGTAGAAGTAAAGCCTGATTCTTTGCCAAACATCGCCTTCTATCTGGCTGGTGCCCGCGACAGTAATGAGGTGATGCTTAATTATGAGGTTGATTATATCGCCAAGCATCCTGCTATTGCTCCTGCGAAGGAGTTCTCGCTGACCGATGCCGACTATGATGAATTCAAGACACGCGTGTTGAAGGCTAACTTCCAGTACGACCGTGAAACAGAAAAGTATCTCAAGGACTTGGAAAAACTCGCTAAGTTTGAAGGCTACTATGATGATGCCAAGGCAGAGTTTGAGGCTTTGAAGAAAAAGTTGAGCCATAATGTGGCAAAGGATCTGGATTATAACAAGGATTACATCAAGCATCTGTTGGAAAATGACATCGTTTCTGCCTATTATTTCCAGCGCGGTGCCATCCAGAATTCCATGCGCTATGACAAGCAGATTAAGGAAGCAGTAAAATTGCTGAATTCTCCATCAGAATACGAAAAAATACTGCATCCTGTGAAGAAATAAGCACAAAAACGTGCACAATCGATTAAAAATGTGCACGTTGCGAATAAAAAGTTGCATTTTTTTTGGCTAATCACAAAAATATTTGTAATTTTGCAACGTTCAGTGGAATGAGGGGCTCACAAGAGTTCCTCATTTTATTTTAATAAGGTATATATGATTGATAAAAACGTCGTAAAAAAATTAGTTGAAGAATGGCTCCAAGATAAGGAATATTTCTTGGTAAGCATTGAAATCAGTCCCGACGATAGAATCGTTGTTGAGATTGACCATGCCGATGGAGTATGGATTGAGGATTGTGTTGCCTTGAGTAAGTATATTGAGGATCATTTGAACCGTGACGAGGAAGACTATGAGCTCGAAGTTGGCTCTGCAGGCTTGGGTCAACCGTTCAAAGTTCCGCAGCAGTATATCAATTTCATTGGCAAGGAGGTAGAGGTGCTTGATGCCGACGGCAAGAAGGTGAAGGGTATCTTGAAAGCTGTTGAAGGAAATGACTTCACAGTTGGCGTTGAAGAAAAGGTAAAGGTTGAAGGTAAAAAACGTCCGGTTAAGCAGGAGGTTGATCACGTTTACCAGATGGATAAAGTAAAATATACAAAATACATAATTAGTTTCAATTAAGTTATGGCTAAAAAAGAGCAAGAATTGACAGCGAGTATGATTGATACATTCCGCGAGTTTAAAGAAACAAAGAATATCGACCGTACTACATTGGTAAGTGTATTGGAGGAGAGCTTCCGTAATGTACTTGCCAAGATTTTTGGTAGTGACGAAAACTTTGATGTCATCGTGAACCCTGACAAGGGTGACTTCGAAATTTATCGCAACCGTATAGTTGTTGCTGATGGCGAAGTTGAAGATGAAAATAAGGAAATTACACTTTCTGAGGCTCGTAAGATTGAGCCGGATTACGAGGTTGGTGAGGATGTAAGTGAGACGGTTGACTTCAATAAGTTTGGTCGTCGTGCCATCTTGACTCTTCGTCAGACTTTGGCTTCCAAGATTCTTGAGTTGGAGCATGATTCACTCTACAACAAATACAAGGATCGCGTAGGTCAGGTTATCTCTGGTGAGGTTTATCAGGTTTGGAAGCGCGAGGTTCTGATTGTAGATGATGAGAACAACGAGCTCATGTTGCCTAAGACTGAGCAGATTCCTGGTGATACTTACCGCAAGGGTGAGACTGTTCGTGCGGTCATCCTTCGTGTAGACAACGAGAACAATAATCCAAAGATTATCTTGAGCCGTACTGCTCCAATCTTCCTGCAGCGCCTGTTGGAGGCTGAGGTTCCTGAGATTGCAGATGGTCTGATTGCAATCCGCCGTATCGCCCGTCTTCCGGGAGAGCGTGCTAAGATTGCTGTTGAAACATTCGATGAACGTATCGACCCGGTTGGTGCATGTGTAGGTGTTAAGGGTAGCCGCGTTCACGGTATCGTTCGCGAACTTTGCAACGAGAATCTCGATGTCATCAACTACTCAAGCAATACCAAACTCTTCATTCAGCGTGCGTTGGCTCCAGCCAAGGTTTCTTCAATCAATGTTGATGATGAGAACAAGAAAGCAGAGGTTTACTTGCAGCCTGAGGAAGTTAGTTTGGCTATCGGCCGTGGCGGTATGAACATCAAACTGGCTTCTATGCTTACAGAATATACCATCGACGTATTCCGTGAGGTGGACGAGAATGAGGCCGATGAGGATATCTACTTGGATGAGTTCTCTGATGAGATTGACCAGTGGGTTATCGATGCTATCAAGGGCATCGGTCTTGATACTGCCAAGCAGGTACTCAATGCACCTCGCAACTTGCTGATTGAGAAGGCCGACCTCGAAGAGGAGACCGTTGATCATGTACTCAGCGTGTTGCGCGCCGAATTCGAACAATAATTCCCTTGCCAGCGAGTGCTTGCAGGGAATCTAACTTTAAAAATAGGAGAATAAATAATTTATGAGCATCAGATTAAATAAAGCACTACGTGAATTAAATATAGGACTTCAGACGGCAGTTGAATTCCTAGAGAAAAGAAAAGACCTGGGAGATGTCAAGGCAGAACCGAGCTTCAAACTCACCGACCAGCAATACAAGGCGTTGAATGATGCCTTCAGTCAGGACAGAGAGGTTCGTGATCAGGCTGAGAAACTCTTTACCAAAAAAGCAAAAGATAAGAAGCGTGCGCCAGAGCAGAAGGACAATCGCGCTGAAAGCTTGTTGGAGTCTAATGGACAGCAGCAGTATAAGCCGCTGGGAAAGATTGACTTGGACAATATCGGTAAGAAGCCTGCTGCAGAGTCTGTTGCGGAAAAGCCTGAGACTGCTGCCGTCAGTCCTGAGCAGAAGAAAGACGCTCCTAAGGCTGAGCAAAAGAAGGAACAGAAGCCACAACAGGCTTCTCAGCATAAACAGCAAATGAAACAGGAAAATCATCAGAAATCACAGCAGTCAAACGCTCAGATGAATAAGCAGAATGCTCCTCAGGGAAAGAAAGAGCATCATCATGCTAAGAATGAAACTGCACAGCATTCTGCTGGCGCAGCAGACAACAGCGTGTTTACTCTCAAGAGTGAGAAGAAGTTTACTGCTAATGAGCCTAAGGTGTTGGGCAAGATAGATTTGTCTTCCCTCAACCAGAGCACTCGTCCTAAGAAGAAAACCAAGGAGGAGCGCCGCAAGGAACGTGAGGAGAAAATGGCTCAACAGCACAATGAGCGCAAAAAGCGTGTTCGTATCAACAAAGAACGTGTTGACATCAATGCCGAAGCTAAGAATAATGGCGGAGGTAATGGCAACAACGGCGGTAATAACAAGAAGAACAAAAACCGCAACAGAAATAATAACAATAATAATCGCGGCAATAACAACAACCGCGGCAACCAGCGCCAGATCGAGGTTGATGACGAGGCTGTAGCACGCCAGGTTAAGGAGACTCTTGCACGTTTGACCAGCAAGAGTCAGAACAAGAAGGGTGCTAAGTACCGTAAGGAGAAGCGTGAGGCTGTTCAGGAGAAGTTGCAGGATCAGGCTCGTCAGGAGCAGAAGGAAAGCAAGACCCTGAAACTTACTGAGTTCGTTACCGTTAGCGAGTTGGCTACGATGATGGATATCAGCGTTACTCAGGTTATCTCTACCCTGATGGGTGTAGGTATCATGGTTTCTATCAACCAGCGCCTGGATGCAGAGACCATCAACATGGTAGCTGAGGAGTTCGGTTTCAAGACCGAATACGTGAGTGCCGAGGTTCAGGAGGCCGTGAGTGAGGAAGTGGATGATGAGAACGACTTGGTTCCACGTGCTCCAATCGTAACCGTCATGGGTCACGTAGACCATGGTAAGACCTCTTTGCTCGACTATATCCGCAATACCAATGTGATTGCCGGTGAGGCAGGTGGTATTACCCAGCATATCGGTGCATACAGTGTTACGCTGAACAGTGGCCGCAAGGTTACCTTCCTTGATACTCCAGGTCACGAGGCGTTTACCGCCATGCGTGCCCGTGGTGCCCAGGCTACCGATATCGCCATCATCATCATCGCAGCCGATGACTCTGTGATGCCTACTACCAAGGAGGCTATCGCTCATGCCCAGGCTGCCGGTGTGCCTATGGTATTCGCAATCAACAAGATTGATAAGCCAGGTGCTAACCCAGACCGTATCCGTGAGGACTTGGCTAACATGAACCTGCTCGTTGAGGAGTGGGGTGGTAAGTATCAGTGCCAGGAAATCAGTGCCAAGAAGGGTATCGGTGTTCACGATTTGCTCGACAAGGTGCTCCTCGAGGCTGATATGCTCGACTTGAAGGCTAACCCTAACCGTCGTGCCACAGGTACTATCATCGAGTCTTCTCTCGACAAGGGACGTGGATATGTATCTACCGTATTGGTTGCCAACGGTACTCTGAAGGTAGGCGATATCGTACTTGCCGGTACTTCTTGGGGTCGTGTGAAGGCGATGTTCAATGAGCGTAATGCCAACATTAAGTCAGCTGCTCCTGCAGAGCCAGCCATTATCCTTGGTTTGAATGGTGCTCCTACAGCCGGTGATCAGTTCCATGTTATCGAGACAGAACAGGAGGCTCGCGAGATAGCCAATAAGCGTGAGCAGCTGCAGCGTGAGCAGGGCTTGCGTACTCAGAAGCGCTTGACTCTTGGTGATATCTCTCACCGTATCGCACGTGGTGAATTCCATGAGTTGAATGTCATTGTGAAGGGTGATACCGACGGTTCTGTTGAGGCTTTGAGCGACTCATTCATCAAACTTTCTACCGAGAAGGTTCAGGTGAACGTAGTCAACAAGGCTGTGGGTCAGATTTCTGAGAACGACGTCATGCTGGCTTCTGCTTCAGATGCTGTCATCGTTGGTTTCCAGGTTCGTCCTTCTGCCGATGCTCGCAAGGCTGCCGACCGTGAGGGTGTGGAAATCAACACTTATTCCATCATCTACGATGCTATCGACGATATCAAGAGCGCTATGGTCGGTATGCTCGACAAGGTGAAGAAGGAAATCATTACTGGTCAGGTAGAGGTGAAGCAGACCTTCAAGATCAGTAAGGTGGGTACTATTGCCGGTGGTCTCGTTACCGAGGGTAAGGTACATGCCAAGGATAAAGCCCGTGTTATCCGCGACGGAATCGTGATTCGTACAGCAGATATCGGAGCCTTGAAGCGTTATAAGGATGATGTGAAGGAGGTGGTTACCGGTATGGAGTGCGGTTTGAGCCTTGTCAACTACAACGATATTCAGGAAGGTGATGTGATCGAGACCTTCACAGAGATCGAGGTAGAGCAGAAACTTTAATAAAGTGAAGAGTGAATGAGGAGCGAAGAATTGGAAATGAGGAGTAAGAAACGTAGTTTCGGTCAAATCACCTTTCCTTTCGCTCTATCATATATATAATATAATAAGGTAGGGATGAGCCTCAAGAGGTTTATCCCTATTTATGGTTAAAATAACGAAAGGTTATTCTGAATAACAATGGCAGAGAAAGAGAAAGAACAAAATCAGGTTGTCAAGGACGTGATAGACCAGAAATATGAGTATGGCTTTACCACCGACGTGCATACTGAAATCATAGAGAAAGGACTCAACGAGGATGTTGTGCGCCTTATCTCTCAGAAGAAAGGAGAGCCCGAATGGATGCTCGAATTTCGTCTGAAAGCCTACCATTACTGGAAGACACTTAGGGAACCAAAGTGGGGACATGTACATGTGCCACCTGTCAACTATCAGGAGATATCTTACTATGCCGACCCATTGGCTAAGAAGCCTAAGAACAAGGAGATAGACCCTGAGTTGGAGAAGACATTTGACAAGCTTGGCATTCCTCTGGAGGAGCGCTTGGCTCTGAGTGGAACCGCAGTAGACGCCATCATGGACTCCGTGTCGGTGAAGACAACTTTCAAGGAGAAGCTTCGAGAGAAGGGCGTTATTTTCTGCAGTATTGGTGAGGCCATCAAGGAACATCCCGATTTGGTGAAAGAGTATTTGGGAACAGTAGTGCCATATCGCGACAACTTCTATGCAGCTTTGAACAGCTGTGTGTTCAGTGACGGTTCCTTTGTCTATATTCCAAAGGGTGTTCGCTGTCCTATGGAGTTGAGCAGCTATTTCCGCATTAATGCCCGCAATACAGGTCAGTTTGAGCGTACATTGATTATTGCCGACGACGATGCCTACGTTTCTTACTTAGAGGGATGTACAGCACCTATGCGTGATGAGAACCAGCTCCATGCAGCTATTGTCGAGATTATCGTTAAGGACAATGCCGAGGTGAAGTATTCTACCGTTCAGAACTGGTATCCTGGTGATGAACATGGAAAGGGTGGTGTGTTGAACCTGGTAACCAAGCGAGGCGACTTGCGTGGTGTCAACTCGAAGTTGAGTTGGACTCAGGTAGAGACGGGCTCCGCTATTACCTGGAAGTATCCTTCCTGTGTCCTGCGTGGCGACAACTCTGTAGCTGAGTTTTACAGTGTGGCTGTTACCAACAATTATCAGGAGGCCGATACAGGTACCAAGATGATTCATATGGGTAAGAATACCAAGAGTACCATTATATCGAAAGGTATCTCGGCAGGACATAGCCAGAACTCTTATCGAGGTCTGGTACGTGCCACAGCTAATGCCGACAATGCCCGTAACTACAGTTCTTGCGACTCATTGTTGTTGGGCAGTGATTGTGGAGCACATACTTTCCCATATATGGATGCGCAAAACGATACCGCTGTGTTCGAGCATGAGGCAACCACCTCGAAGATTTCTGAAGACCAGCTCTTCTATTGCAATCAGCGAGGCATTCCAACTGAGGAGGCAGTCGGCCTGATCGTAAATGGTTATGCCAAGGATGTGCTCAACAAGTTGCCTATGGAGTTTGCCGTTGAGGCACAGAAACTCCTGAGTGTTTCACTCGAAGGAACTGTAGGATAAAAAATGAATAGAAAGTGAGGCTTGTGATGAAAAAGTGTATCTTGTTATTGCTGTTGGCAGTGCATTTGAATGCTTTTGGTCAGATCCTTTCCAAGATAAGACCTGTAAATTTGACTGCTCAACAAGATTCGATTGTAAGAGGTTTTGCTTCTCAGTATAGGCCGATATATACTGTTGATGGGCATTTTTATGGCTATTTTAAGTTGGATGCTTCTGCTCCATCTTCAACGGCTTCTATCATGCTGCAAAATAACAGTGTTTCAGCTTTCTCACATGATATTATACTCTCTGGTGAATGTAGCTTCGTGGTGTTAGACCCTCCTCCTTTGTTTGAGCAATGGGGGTGGACCAAGCCACCTACATTGTTAGAATCAGTATGTGATTTATTAATTGACACAATTTTATAACAATTATGTTAGAGGTAAAGAATCTGCATGCTACTATTGCAGGCAAAGAAATATTGAAAGGTATCAACCTGACTATCAACGATGGTGAGATACATGCTATCATGGGACCTAACGGTTCCGGTAAGTCAACCTTGAGCGCTGTGCTCACGGGTAACCCTCTCTATACCGTAACCGAGGGCGAGGCTATCTTCAACGGCAAGAACCTTCTGGATATGAAGCCAGAGGACCGTGCCCGTGAAGGCTTGTTCCTCTCTTTCCAGTATCCGGTGGAGATTCCTGGCGTATCCATGACCAACTTCATGCGTGCGGCTATCAATGCCAAGCGTGAGTATCAGGGTTTGGAACCATTGAATACAAGCGAATTCATGAAGCTGATGCGTGAGAAGCGCGAGTTGGTGGAATTGGACAGTAAGTTGGCTCGCCGTTCAGTAAACGAAGGTTTCTCGGGTGGTGAGAAGAAGCGCAACGAGATTTTCCAGATGGCTATGCTGGAGCCAAAGCTTTCTATTCTCGATGAAACCGACTCTGGTCTCGATGTGGATGCGATGCGTATCGTGGCTGACGGTGTGAACAAGATGCATACCGACAAGACATCTGCCATCGTCATCACTCACTACGAGCGTCTGCTCGATATGATAAAGCCAAGTGTGGTTCACGTACTCTATCAGGGTAGAAT
>ERZ779830.332-NODE-332-length-10889-cov-2.8082_pt1 | contig 10889 bp, 4 predicted proteins | sample MGYA00511251_ERZ779830 | MGnify/ENA primary metagenome ERZ779830 (study PRJEB29588, sample SAMEA2146731) | human gut metagenome | biome: human gut; feature: human-associated habitat; material: faeces | place: Denmark | collected 2008/2010 ... | reverse complement strand
GGTTGCAGAACCTCCGAACGGACCACCAGGATTGATGTTGCAGATGAGCATCCACTTCTCCTTATCTGTGCCACGAACCTTCAACTTCATCAGGTCTGGGCATTCCCAGACACCGCCATGGTTGCCATACTTCTCACCGAAAGAGCTTTCAAGTTTCCAGTCCTTCAAATTATCAGAAGTATAGATTTCCATGTGCTGACCGGCAGCCAGAATCATATTCCACTTCTTGATGTCCTCGTTCCAGAACATGTGTGGGTCACGGAAGTCTGGCACAGTACTGGTGATAATAGGATTTCCTTCATATTTTGTAAAGGTCTTGCCGTTATCTGTACTGTAAGCCATGCTCTGTGTCTGGTTCTCACCAGCCGAAGTGTAGAGAGCCACAACAGCACCCTTGCCCAAACCAGCGGTATTATTCTTATCCACAACGGCAGAACCGCTGAAAATGGTACCAATTGCATCTGGCTGGATAGGGGCACCCTGGAACTTCCAATGTACCAAGTCGGTAGATGTAGAATGTCCCCAGGTCATATTCTCCCACTGTGATCCGTAAGGATTATACTGGAAATAGAGATTCCATACGCCATCCTTATAGAACATACCATTTGGGTCGTTCATCCATCCGTAAACAGGAGTGTGATGGAAAACTGGGCGATACTGTTCACGATTCTTCATATCGAAAGAATCAGAGAACTTCATGTTCTCCCAGCAAGTGAGGGCGTTCAAACCCTCCTTGCTATAATCACCATTAACATGGATATCGAGAGCCAGGCCCTTCAAACCGGCAAACTCATCCATATAGAGGGGAACGAAATAATCTACGTGATCTTTAGCCAACTTCACATTGAGGGCTTTCACCTGCTTGTTGTCAGCAATCACCTTGATATTTGCCATCTCAGCATCCTCCTGTACAGGAAGCAAGAGACACTTCTGGTTCTGACTCTCCTGGCTGATGCGATAGAGACAGTGGTTATTGCTCAAGAAGGAAGCCTGCTGGGCATAACTGGCGGTGAAACCGCAAAGAGCAACAAGCGCCGAAATAAATATCTTTTTCATATTAATAAGACAGTTTATTATTTATTGTTTATTCTACTTAATTTTATATAGGATGCCTTCAGCAACTATCATATATATGATGCCTCCAGCACGTTTTACTTTTTATATGTATCCTGAAAAACAATCCTCTTACCCGTCAAGTAATTAATTCCTACTGTATCCTTAAATTCTAACTAACCTAAAAACTAAACCCTTTTATCAACAAATACTAAAATCCTAATTATATCAACTAAACCAATCAACTATCAATGGATTAAACTGTTTTTATTTGCATGACTAAACGATTCAAGAATAACCTCTTCTCGTTTTCTGCTGCAAAATTAGTAGTTTTGGTGAAAAAAGGATTCATCTAATCGTTCATACCCTAATAAATATGTAACATGAACACATTTTTAATAAGCAATGAACACTTTTTCCTCATTATCAGGCCAAATCCTATGATTCCAAAGCTATCTTCGTGGAATAAACCAAAGTATTATGGGCATCCAAGACCTTCACGATGAATATCCCGCTGCCTATTTGAGCTATGGAACCAGACTTTTCCAAAGCAGAGAGAGATTTCAGAAGTCTGCCGGCAACATCAAAAACCTTCAAGGTATAGCCTTCCTCAACAAACTGATAATTCAATCTGCCATCTGCAACATGAAACTGTACAGCGGAAGAGGAATTCTGGACATGCAGAATGCCCGAAGATACCTTGTTGGCATCGAGCTTATAAGCCTGCAAAGACTTAACGAGTGTTGTTCCCTCGCTGAAAACCGTAGCCTTGACTGCATCCACATTCTGAGGGAAGATTCTTACTGATGCTGCATAGGTATCATTCACAAAGATATCAACAATGGAATGATCCACATAAGCAGTAAGTTTTACTTCCTCACCAGCCGCAACAGGTTTTGCCAATGTTGACTGATAAATTCCCTTAAAGACATCATCCTGCACGATACGGTTGATACCGCTGGCATCCAACTTCACTACTCCACTTACTGGAGAGTAAGTAAGCCGAACCTGCTTGTTGCCATCGCCAAAGAAGGTAAAGCCGAAATCGCTGCTGCCAGCAACAAAGGTACCATTCAGTTCCAGACTTCTTCCTTCTACAGGCGAAAGATTCTGCTCGCCATGCAAGGTAAGGTTGTTCTGAACATAAGATACCTCTGAACGCATAGCCTTCAGACCCTCGAACGGTTTCTGAACCAAATTGCCCTGGGCATCGAGGCTGATTTCGCGTGGCAAACCATAAGTGTGAGCATATCCCAGGCGATAATTTTCTGCACCAGGCAACTTATCAGGTACGATACCCAACATCAGGGTTTTGCCATCTTTCTGGAAAATGGTTGGCGACAGGAAGCCATAGCCATCCTTTGAGAAACCCGGAAGTTCCAGGGTCTTGGGAGCCTCACTATCAGGAGCAAAAGTACCGTCGCTGTTGATACAGCCGGTCCAATACAAGGTATGAACACCCAGCTTTGTGTTTAACGGAGTAACCATAAACACCCATTTGTTGCCAAACTTGGTAACGGAAGGCATCTCCCAGAACGTTCCATCCTGTGCCTTACTGGTTCCTCGGAAGAAGATGTTGCCATCGTTGCTCCACTTACCGGTGAGCTTATCGTAACGATGTAAGGTTGTGGCACCTATACCATCTTTTGAGGTACCGGCAATCATGTAGAGCTTATCACCATCACGGAAAAGGAAACAATCGCGGAAGTCATCGCTCAATCCATCAGGACGACCATTCACTATCGGATTGTTCTCCAACTTCTGCCAGCCTAACAGGTCTTCATCCTTTGGCTTAGCCTGTGAGAACATAGCCTTGGCATAATCTACACCCGTATAGAAGATATTTGGCTTGCCACCCGTCAGTTCATCATCGGTAAAGACACAACCCGACCAGCAACCTTTCTTGTCGTACCACTCTTCAGGACTGACAGCCACAGGAAGTTCCTCCCATTTATAGAGATTATCGCTCACGATATGTCCCCAGTTCAAGCGAGTCATATAAGGTCCATTAGGATTCTTCTGGAAAAACACATGATATTTTCCGTTATAGAAAACAGCTCCATGCGTTTCGTTTGTCCATGCTCCCGAAGGCATACCATGGAAAGCCGGACGCAGGATATCAGAAGCATAACGTTCCGGAGAATAAGTCAAGACAGGGGCGTTCTGAGCCTTCTCATTAATTACTTCGCTGTTGATACCCTTGAAGATTTCAAAATCATCTATCAAGCCATTATAAGTATTCAGGCAGAAAAGCCCATCCACCTTATCATCCTGGAAAGACTTTCCTATCATGAAATCTGCAGAACCACCATTCATGCCACCTTTCTGACACTTGGCTGTAGCCACCTGCACGCCATTGTTGTACATTACCACCTGCTTGTTTTCGGCATCAACGGTTACCACCAGATGATTCCACTTGTAACGCGCCAATTTGTCACTGGCTTTCAGCATCACCTTCCAGCCCTTGACATGACAGATGAACATATAGGTGCCACGGGAACCCAGGCGGAAAGCAAATCCTTTATCACCACTCTCCACCACATTCAAGTCGGAAGCCTTCAGGTTTCCTGCCATCGTAGTAAAATACTCGCCATCCTCATCCAGCCTCATCACCGGATAAGACTCAGGTGCTACCCAAAGAGAGAATGTCATCTGGCTTTGCCCATCAACAAGAGTTGGGTCTATCTTAGCCTGAAGACAGGAAGAATAGCCATCCAGTCGCCACGCATTTCCCTGGGCACCAGCCACAGAAACCGGAGCTAAAGCTCCCTGAGCCTGAAACTTCTGATTGCTGACTGATTCTATGGTAGTAGCATCAGCCGACATCTCCATAGGGAATTTTACCACCTGGGCCTGGGCATCGACACAAGCCATCAAGGCAAATGAAAGAAAGAGTGCTTTATTGAGTTTTTTCATATCTCACTTGTTTAGTTCTTGGATTTAAAACCTAGAAAGGGAAGACCCTCTTTGCGCACACAACAAAGAATAACACTCGTTAGTTTTCACAAAGACTGCCTTCCTATTTCTGTTTAATTCAATTTTTTATTCTGCAAGATAGTCGATGCAGTTCTTGGTCAAAAGCTCTGTGTTTGCCTGGAACTTGTTGCCACCTTCCTGGTTGAACTCGTATGAGCTCAAACCGATACAGAGAACTGTACCCTTGAATTCTGCTGTAGGCTGGAATTCTACGATACCCGCACAGCAATAATCGGTTACATGCCCCCAGGTAGCGAGTACTGTAGAGTTGGTCAACTGCTGGAACGCATCTACTACATTCTTTCCTGCAGGAACCTTAGATGGCAAGTCGTAGGCATTGAGATCCCACATACAGTTATGATCTTCGCGGTGACCAGGACCCTCCAGAGGATAAGACTCATGGTCGTAATTGTCAACAGGGTCATTAGCAGGAAGTACCTCCAAACCTGCAAATGCTGCATGTGAACGATGATCGTACTTAGGATTCTGATTGCTGCCGATTACGGCATTGGTAGTCCAATAATCAGTACCGGAACCACCTTCGCCAGAACTGAAGATGCCAGGAGCCAGCGAGTTGTCAACACGACCGATGGCAGCAGAAAGCTGAGTGGCATGCTTGGTGAGGAACAGGTTACCACCAGACTGAGCGAAAGCCTTCAACTTGGCAACAACATCGTTATCAACGATTTCTGCAGGCAACTTCTGCCAGCCGTATTCCAAACCTACACGGTCTATCTGAATCCAGATCATGCTATACTGACCACGGTCAATTTTATTCATTGCCTTGATATCAGAAGGTTTGAGTACAGCTCCCTTATCACCATAGGTTTTCTTGAACCAATCCAAGGCTTCGCTCTCATCATCATCAAGAGTAGAAGCATCATTTGAAGGAAGCAGGATGGCAACCTTAGAAGGCTCGGCATTGATGGTAACACTTGTTGAAACGCCATCAGAAACACGACCATCGTCATACTTCATCTTCACTGTATAGAGAAGCGTAGATTTACCTGGCTGCAACTCCAACACCGCAGAGTTGACCAATCCCAAACTCACCAGGAGAGCATTGTTGCGATAAATATCCACACCCGACTTGTTTTCGTCTGTTGGCAAAGTCCAGTTCAATGTCACGGTTCTACCATCTACCTGCGAGGTCAGATTCTCTGCCTTTGGAGCCTTAATACCCTCAGGAATATCTACATCAGAGCAGGATGTAATGGCAAAGAGAGCCATGCAAGCTACTATGAAACTATATATATACTTTTTCATAATTGTCTATTCTTTAAAAATTCGTACCCGATTACTTGTAAAGTCCATTTGAATTGTTCACCTCATCATAAGGTGTAGGCAAGAAGATTTCATCCTTTGAGATAGATGCACCCTCGTAATAAGAGTGATATCTCTTTTCAGACTGCATGTACTTATTAACAGTATCAACCACATTGCCCCATCTGACAAGGTCGAACCAGCGGTTACCCTCCAGGGCAAGCTCCAAACGGCGTTCCATGCGGACAGCCTTGCGGGCATAGTCCTGAGTCCATTTGCTATCATCCGGATAAAGTCCTACCTCGTAATTAGCCTTTGTTGGGTCGAGATCCACTGGGCTATAGTCTGCATCTACACTACGCTGTGCCTTCTGGCGAACAGAGTTGATCAGATTGCGAGCCTCAGCCAAATCCTTGTTCTGCTCAATGAGAGCCTCAGCCTTCAAGAGAACGATATCTGCATAACGAATCAGGCAGAAGTTCAAGCCAGAAGCACCCCAAGGGAATCCCTGTACCATATCAGGTGAACTTGGATCGATCATGCACTTCTTATTAGAATACTCACCATAGATTTCGTAAGCACGGCACCAGTTCATATTGTAAGTATGACCACGGAAAGGCATACCCAAACGACCTACAGTGAAGTCGAGACGTGGATCTACATTGCCCTGATAATCATTAGCACCATCTACAGAGGTCTTTACGTAATGCTCAGAACCATCCAGATAAGGAAGACCATTCTCGTCTGTAGCGAATGCATCAACCAAGTTTTGGCTGCCGAGGAAGAAATCATCACCATTACCGAAGAGATTGCCCTCAGACATGGTAGTGTTCAGAAGATTGCTCCAGTTGATGTGCATATTGTTGTTACCAGTAGAGAACTGAATAGCCATCACAGACTCATTCTTATTGTTGAATGCAATCTTAGACATATCGCCATAATTGTTGTAGAGCGAATACTTGTTACTCTTGATAACAACATCACTCCACTTCTCCACCTCAGCATAATTGCCTGTAAAGGCATCCACCTTAGCCAGGATAGCGGCAGCAACATACTTATTGAATCTACCTACCTGGCTCTGAGACTCAGGCAACACGTTGTAAGCTGACTCCAGATCCTGCTTGATAAAGCCGAAAATCTGATCACGAGTATATTCATCAATGCGCTTACCGTTAGGATCCTCATTCTCTGTGAAGTAAGGAATGCGGTCGAAGATGCGCATCAGGTCGAAGTAGAAGTAAGCACGAAGCGTCTTCAACTCGCCAAGCAAAACCTCCTTGTTGTTCACGTTATCAGCCATATCAATCGCATTCATCGCCTTGTGAACACGAGAGATTGCATAGAAATCGTTTCTCCACTTGAAGAGCGCTGTGGCATTATCGCTGGTGATATTTGAAATCTCCAACTGGTGGATATTCTGCTCCATAGAGATTCCACCACCACCCTTGAGTGCATCGTCAGAGCGAACATCAAACACCCAGTTTGTGATAGGACCGGCGAAAGACTCGTTGTTTCCGAAGAAGTGAGCCTCCAAGCCTGCGTATGCCGCAGACATCAATCCCTCAACAGAACTATCATCCAACTGTGCCTCGGTAAAAGCACCCTGTGGCTTGAGGTCTAAGAAGTCGTTACAAGACTGGAATGTGATAGAAGACCCCATAAGAGCAGCAACCACTGCCATATATTTAATATTAACTGAGAATTTCATATCTATAATATAATTAATGTGTAACACTTAGAATTGCAAATTAACACCTACGGTAAAGGTACGAGAGCGTGGGTAAGGACCATTATCCAAACGTGCGCCATAAGCGCCCATTGGGAGTTCTGGGTCGAGACCTGAATAATCAGTAATGGTGAATACATTCTCTATCTGACCATACACACTGAGAGCAGAAGCACCGATGCACTTGAGCCAATGGCTAGGCAACTCATACTGCAATTTGATGAACTTCATCTTCAAGTAAGAACCATCCTCAACATAATAAGTTGACATGCGAGCCTCATTGTTGTTGTCATCGAGTGACAAGGCTGGGATAGAAGCACTTGTATTGGTTGGTGACCATGCGTTCAACACATCCTTGCTACGGTTTGTACTAGTACCGCCATAACTCATGAGTGTAAGCTGACGCTTGGTTGTATTATAGATATCAAATCCGAATTCACCTGTAAGGAAGGTGCTCAGGGTGAGACGCTTCCAGGTTACGCTCAGGTTGAGACCCAAGCTAAGGTCTGGATTAGGATCACCGATTACGCACTGGTCCTTGTCTGTGATAACATTATCGCCATCCAAATCACGATAGATCAAACGACCTACGCCCTTGCCTTGCTGGGCTGAATGGTTAGCCACCTGCTCCTCGTTCTGGAAGATGCCGTCGCAAACATAACCATAGTAAACACCCATTGGCTGACCTTGCATCAAGCGGACATCACCACCGATGGTATTCACAAAATCGTTAAGCTTCACTACCTCATTCTTATAATGAGAGATATTGAAGTTACCATTCCAAGACCAGTCGCCATACTGAGGACTGTTATAACCGAGTGTCAACTCCCATCCGGTATTCTTCATATCACCCGTGTTCATCCACTTGCCAGCATTCTCACCAGCTACAGAAAGTGTTGGAGGAACGGTCAACATATCCTTGGTCTTCTTCCAGAAGTAATCGAAAGATGCACTCAAGCTGCTATTGAACATATAGAGGTCGAAACCGAGGTTGGTCTGGGTTGTTGTCTCCCACTTCAAATCCTTGTTACCTGTTGCCGACAACTTGATACCACTAACGTAACTGTTGTTTGTTCCCTCCAAATCATAGGCACCATTTCCATTATCAAAGATGTAAGTAGAGTAAGCAGCATAATTGCTAACTACCTGAGAGTTACCATTCTGTCCCCAAGCTACACGCACCTTGGCATCATTAACGATATTGTTCTTTGGATAGAACTTCTCCTGAGAAACGCGCCATGCACCAGAGAAAGCAGGGAACACACCAGAGTTCTTCTTGTTATACAAGCGAGAAGTAGCATCACGACGCAAGGTAGCAGAGAAGAGGTAACGTTCGGCATAATTGTAATCCAACTTACCAAACAAAGAGAACAAAGCCCACTGTGACTTGCCACCACCATTGGTCTGAGTGCCTTCACCCGTACCAATCTGCATATAGTCATCATCCTCGAAAGCATAATGATTTCTCCAGGCACTGATATCCTCGAAGGTATATTTGATAGCCTCAGAACCTACCAACACATTGAAATGGTGATCCTTGCAGATATCGAAGACATAGTTACCAGTATTGGTCCATGTATAAGTATCACCCTGACCATAAGCACGGCTCAAGGCATTGACATCAGCTGCAAGAGTCTTGCGGGTAAGTACCTTGTTGAAATACTGTGAGTGATCGATACCAACATTGGTCTTCAAAGACAAGCCTTTGATAGGAGTCAACTCCAGATAGGCATTGCCGAAAATACGCCAGCTGTCATTGGAATCATCGCGACCATTATAAAGCTGCTGAACAGGGTTAGCATAATCAGATTTCAACTCTGTCATAGGGTTAGTGAAGCTACCATCGGCATTACGAACGGTAAGTCCTGGGTGCTGGCGCATTGCCAAGAAAGGAATACCACGCTCATCGCCTGTAGAAGCACCATGATCCTGGAACTTAGCTACCATCAGGTTCTCACCTACCTTTACATAATCAGAGATATTGTAATTAGAGTTCAAACGGGCAGAGTAACGACGATAGAAAGTATAGTCAATCAAACCATTCTGATTAATATAGTTGGCAGAGAACATCACACTACCCTTCTTAGAGCTGTTAGATACACTGGCAGATAGATTGTGAGTCCATGCGGAACGATACACCTGATCCTGCCAATCTGTATTTGCCAAGCCTGCGATAGGCTGAGGAGTATCACCACTACCATAATAAGGATGAGAAGGAGCGATGTTTGAATTATTTGCGGCAGCCCAATAAGCCTGGCCCCATTCTGTAGAATTCAGCATATCGTAAGTCTTTCCCACTGTCTGCAAGCTGGCAGCATAGTTAACATTTACGGTTAGCTTTTCGCCCTTGCCCTGCTTGGTAGTGATAATGATAACACCATTGGCAGCACGAGAACCATAGATTGATGCAGAAGAAGCATCCTTCAGAACCTGGATACTTTCGATGTCGGCAGGGTTGATAGAGTTCATGTTCTCTGATGTAGCAATACCATCAACAATGAGAAGAGGGCTACCACCATTGATAGAACTCATACCACGAACTACGATAGAAGAACCGCCACCACCAGGAGCAGCATCAGTTACAATCTGTACACCAGCAAGCTTACCCTGCATAGAGTTGAGCATGTTAGGATCAGAAGCACTGACAGGTTCCTTCATATTCATAACGGATACAGCACCGGTCAAATCGGCCTTTCGCTGAGTGGTATAACCTGTTACAACTACTTCCTGCAAGTCGTTGGCATCTTCCAGAAGTGTTACCTCCATATTATCTGAAGCCTTTACTTCTTGCGTCTTATATCCAATATAAGATATAACAAGTGTGGAACCAGGAGCACATTCTACATGAAAGTTACCATCTAAGTCGGTAACAGTACCAGTCTTTGTGCCTTTCACCATAACAGATGCTCCAATGACTGTCTCACCGGCAGCATCCTTTACGATGCCATTTACATTTACCTGTTGTGCACTAGCTATGGTGCAAACAGTACAGAGCGCAGAGCTCATCAGTAATCTTGAAAGATTGTTCATACTATATATAACGTTTTAAGTTTCAAAAATTGTCATTGCTTGTATCTGTTGCAAAATTAGGGAAAAGACTGTTATATAAATAAAAAAAATCGTTCCTGCAACAATAATTATGTTACATGAAACGATTTTCTTATCTTTTGCTAAGATTTTAAAGTTTTATATCAGAAGCAGTTAGAACCATATTATACATCTTACACCGGTTTATGTCGTAAATCTGTTGGAAGAACGCCATATTGTTTCTTGAAACAGGAAGAGAAATAGCCCGGTAATGCAAAGCCTACTTCTGCCGAGACTTCAGCTATAGTCTTATCAGTCTGCATCAGGAGCGTATAGGCTCTCTGCAAGCGCATCTCTTTCAGGAGCTCGGCAGGCGTTTTCCCCGTCATCGCCTTCACCTTGCGATAGAGCTGCACCTTGCTCAACAGCATCTGGGCTCCCAAATCATCCATCTTCATATCAGCATTGCCCATATTTTCAAGTATCTTCTTCTTGAAACGATCCATGAAGTAACGATCACTCTCATCCAGGTGATTCAGTTCAGCAGCCCAACCCTCCTTGTTCTCGATGAAGCCACGAGCCACGGCTTTCTGTTTCTGCAGCTTCTTTCTATATTCCTTATATATATAGTAGATGACAAAGAGCAGAACTAAGACGATAACGATGGCAACAATAATCATCCATCGCTGGATGCGGGATACCTCTGTATAAGAATCCAGATGAGTTGAAATTTGCTCCATATTTTTCACCTTCGCATCCAAATCCTGATATTGCAGAGCGATGGCATCGCAGTTTTCAGGGGTAGCAAGGAATGATTTCATCACATTATCCTTCTTATAGGGTT
>ERZ779830.325-NODE-325-length-11114-cov-3.51849_pt1 | contig 11114 bp, 8 predicted proteins | sample MGYA00511251_ERZ779830 | MGnify/ENA primary metagenome ERZ779830 (study PRJEB29588, sample SAMEA2146731) | human gut metagenome | biome: human gut; feature: human-associated habitat; material: faeces | place: Denmark | collected 2008/2010 ... | reverse complement strand
TAACGCCTAGCGGACTTGCAAACCAGTATTACGGACTTATACCACAGCACCTTCTGCCCTATTAGGGCGTGTGGAGCTTACTTGCGAAAGTTCAGTTAAACAGGATTAATCAAGATGGCATCTCGATGCTTCAGCCATTAAAACAACGAGGGCTGCAAACGGCATTGTTACCGTCTGCAGCCCTTACTTATGTTAGAACCAGGAGCGTAAAATTACAATCCCTGACCTGGGCGGTTCGGATCATTAGTTCCATAACCCGGTCCCCAGAACTCGTCATCATCCTTTGGCTTTTCTCCTCCACTCGTTGTCAAGATGCTGCAGGAATGCTCCATCTCGATTACCTGAATCGATGGTGCAAAATACTCTTTCTTCTTCATAATTCCTTTGTCGTTTAATTATTTAACAATAAATTTCTTTCCATTCTTAATATAGATGCCCTTACGAGGTGTGCCCTTTACGCGCTGACCCTCTAAGGTATAGATGGCTGCTGACTTTACGGACGAACCCGTCTGCATGCCATCCGCCATATTGATGATGCGGATGCCGGTGGTAGAACTGTCGTCTGGCATGCCGATGCAGAACATCATGGTACGGGAAGGAGCCGACTGTGATGTCTGAATATTCAGATATACACGATAAGGTGACAAAACGTTTTCGTAAATACCGAATGTACCATCTTCACGCAAACTGTAGCTTCCAGTTCCCAGAGTTGTAGCTGTATAGACACCGCCTATTATGGCACTTGCCAAGTCATGACAGATAGGCATCATGCCCGACTTGCCATCCCAGTCTCTCAGAGTCAGCGACTTGATTGCTGGAGCTGCAAAGAAGTTGGAGTTATACTCTACATTCTGTGCCGTTGCAACCAAATTCTGAGAAGCGTTCTCTGCTGCAAGCTTAACAACCATTGGTGTGCCAGCCTCGATGACAGACTGCTCATCGAGCATAAGAACGAACTTCAATACACTTGCATCATTTGTAGGCATGTGGATCATCATATTTCCTACAGGATAGCACTTCTCTGCACCAGTAACATTAGCTACATTGATATCGAAAGGAAGGCAGAGTGTTACATAACCCTCCTGTCCCTCAGTAAGCTGACGGCTATACTGAAGGTTCTTCACCGTGAACTGAGCCTGGGTGTTGATGATTGTAGCATCGGTAAGGTTCAGTTCCTCGACATAGAACTTGCCATCTGACTTTGTTGCCTTCAGTGTTCCATCTGCATTTGCTGCATACTTATGCTCAGGGCAGTACTCGTTGCTGCAGCCCATGTGATAGATGTGCTTGTCGGCATCGAACTTAGGACTAGTTAAAGTGGCAGATGCTACGTGAACCAATTCATTCTCAGAAGTACTGTTGCTATATGAGGAAGCTGTATTGTCGCAGTAACGGAATGATCCATTATATACTGTATTGTTCTCTGCAGCTGTCAGTACAGGATAAGCATCTGTGCCGAGTTTCTGATACCAAGACAGTTTGCCTTCTGATTTGCTTCCGTTGAGCAGGTAAGCCACTTCACCGCTGTTCAACTGCTCTGGGGTGAATGCCTTGATCACGTCAGCTTCATTCTTACCATCAAAATAGGTCAATGAGCCATCTCCGATTACGGCACCATTTGTCAGCTCAGCTCCATTGAAGGTTAGCTTAGCACTGCTGCTGTATGCCAAGATGCCAGAAGCGGTGCTGGAGGATTTTTCTATGTATCCAACAAGGAAACCGACCAAACCTATCTCAGAACTAAATTTAACATTACCAGTGCCAAGCACATTATTCAGGTTGCATTCATCAGCACATCCTATTAAGTTTCCGACAACATGAGATCCAATTACATCGCCATAGTTGGCACAGTTCTGAATGGTTCCTGAGACAAAATCTCCAGCCATGCCACCAACGATGTTTTTCGAGCCTGTTACGACACCATAATTGGCGCATGAAGTGATGGATTTGCCGAAACCTTCATACCAACCAACAATACCTCCTACAAATTTTGTACCATTCACCTTTGCATGGTTTTCGCAGTTGCTGATGTCGTCTCTTGCATCTCCTACTATTCCGCCAACGCATTCATTTCCTTCTACCGAACAGTTTGCCAAGGTCTTGATATTTTCAATAATATAAGATTTTACACCTCCTGCCAAAATTCCAGTATAATTACCAGAACTATTTACCTTCGCATTATTGAAAGTGATGTTCTTGATGCTGCCACCTTCATTAGCGTAACCGAAGAAACCAATATTAGTAGTAGTGGCATTGATATAGAGATTTTTGATGGTCTTCCCGTTGCCATCGAATGTTCCACGATACATATTATCTGAGTTTCCGATAGGAGTCCAGCTGAGTTCTGCTACCTGTTTTTCGGTATCAGCCTTATGGCATACAGTGCTCATATCAATTTCTTGCACATCATCGGCAATCTTTGCACAGGCGCTAGGGTGACCTTCATTCACGTAGTCACGGAACCACGCCAGATGATCTGCCGTCTTCAGCTCAAATGGTTCCGCCTCAGTTCCTTTACCAATCATACCTGCTGGCAATTGCAAAACAGTCAGTTTTACATTGAGCGTAACATCGCCTTCGATGGCATCGCCATTTAATTCTCTTGCACCGATATAATAAGTGGTGCCTTTCGTTACAGTATAGGTGATTTTGAAGTCACTGCCATTGACATCATCATTATATGTCAAGTAAGATTCAGCCGTACGGCTTTCCCACAGGGTGCCGAAAGTATCTTCGCCGTTGCTGTTTGCCGTCACCTCCAATGTGCCATCTTCTGGAGCTGTATATTTATAAAGATTGTAACCGCTGATTTTTTCCCACTCGCCCTGCACCTTTCCGATTGTTACGGAATTGTTGCCCAATGTCAAGAAAGGAATTTCCTGCTGACACTTCGTGCACTTATCGTTCTCATCATATTCATGTCCGGTAGCTGATACTACAAGAGTGCTCACTCCTTGTGTCAACAGCTCGTCTGAGAAAGACTTATGACAAAGATTACATTCCCAATATTCGATGTTGCCATCTGTGGTGCAGGTAGCATCCACAAATTCGTGATATATGGGACTATCGCCATGCTTAACCGTTAATGTGCCCTCTTGTGCTGGCTTTGTGTTGGTAAATGTAACTGTACTTTCCACCTCGCCTAAACAATTCAATGTCGCATTACCTGAGTAAACCTCATCGGCAGAGCCAAGTAAAGGATAATCGTCTGTGTTCAGTTTTTGTCCCCATTTTGCACTTCCTGAGACATTTTTCTGGAGCAGATTGGCAACCATGCCGCTCTTCAATTGTTCTGCGGTGAATGCCATTATCTTTTCAGCTGATGTCAATGAGCCTCCTCCGATAGCCTTGACGGCATCGCCTGTCTGCTCAGTTCCATTGATGGTAAGCTTCGCGCTGCTGTTGTATGCCAAGATGCCAGAAGCGGTGCTGGAGGAATTTACTATTTTTCCAACAAGGAGACCGGCAGGATTTCTAGAAGTAGCAGTAACATTACCAGTGCCAAGCACATTGTTCAGATTGCATTCATCAGCACATCCTATCAAGTTTCCGACATAGAAAGTTCCCATTATATCACCATAGTTGGCACAATTCTGAATGGTTCCTGAGACAAAATATCCAGCCATGCCACCAACACTGTTTCTCGTACCTGTTATAACACCATAATTGGCGCATGAAGTGATGGAATTGTCGGAATGGTCATGCCAACCAACAATACCTCCTACATAGGATATACCCTTCACCGTTGCATGGTTTTCGCAGTTGATGATGTTGCCTTTAGCAACTCCTGCAATTCCGCCAACGAAATTTTTCCCTTCTACCGAACAGTTAGCCAAGGTCTTGATATTTTCAATACAAGAGCCTGCATTTCCTGCCAAAATTCCTGTGTAATAATCATCATTAGTACTCTTTACCTTTGCATTGTCGAAAGTGATGTTCTTGATGTTGCCACCTGCATCAGCATAGCCGAAGAAACCGGCATAGCAGGTGATACCGATATTCTCAGAGATGGCATTGATGTAGAGATTTCTGATGGTCTTCCCGTTGCCGTCAAATGTACCTTGGTACATATTATCTGAGTTACCGATAGGAGTCCAACTGACTTCTTCAGTATACTTGGTGCCATCCTTCGCATGGCAGAACTCTGCCAAGTCAATATCTTCAGTCAGCGTGGCTGAAATACGATTATTACCACCATTCACCTGGTCGCGGAACCACGCCAGTTCAGCAGCAGTGGATATCTGATAAGGATTGTCTACTCCATCACCAATGGAAGGCCTGGAAGGCGTTTGTGCCCATGCCCCCCCCATAAGGCATGAGGATAGCCATCACGAGCAGCAGCATCGTGACGAGCCAATTCGATTTGTGTAATTGTTTCTTTTTCATACACGTTTTGTTATAAATGATTAATGTTAATATTTTGTCTTATATATCTGCTTGCCAGTTTATCGCAAAGATCAGGAGTTTTCCTCTATGATGGGATAGGCTTCGCTATCATGTCCATTGGATCATCAGAGCGAAGATGATTCCTGGAAACATAAGAGGCTTGCCAGCATGATGAACAGGTATGCCGAACAGCAATCCGGCATGACTCCAATCTCGCAATCATGCTGCAAATATACAAAAATAATTTGGAAAAAGGTGTCGCATTCCCCTGCCTAGGTGTCGCATTGCTATCATTTAGGTGTCGCATTGGTGGGGAATGCGACACCTGAAAGGGGCTATTCCCGATAAAAATGTCTCTTTTCTCTTGTATTTTTCAAAAATTAACAATTTCTGCTTTCAATCATCCAAAGCTGAATTTGTAGCCGGATAGTCACTCTCTTCCGTCTCTCAGAGTCTCCTGAAAGTCCGTTTTGCGTGATGCCAATAATACGAAAAAAGGGGCAGCATGTTCGTTCTACAGTCCCTAGATATAACCTTCGCGAAGCCTGTAATGAATCTTTTTATCGCACCCTTTAGAAAGATATAATTGTAAAGATTATGTATCTTTTATGGTATTTATATACACCTCCAAGAATACTGCTCAACTACCCATGTACGGCGAAACGCCGTATCAAGTATATCAACTCGCTGATTTACAGCATATTGCTTACTCGATTTTGCATATAATTTAAGTACAAACTGAAGGTCCGTTTCAAAAAGATTTTGAGAATCTGGGGGATTTCAGGCAAAAAGATTTTGAGGAAAAGAATATTTTTTGTAAATTTGCCCCCAATTGTAACATCAACAAATAAAGATTTTGAAGATATTCAATATGAAACAAAGGAATACAGACATCGACTGGATAAGAGCCATACTCATTATTCTCATGATATTGATTCATATCGTGAGCTTCGGCAACGCATACCCCCAGCTCAAGGCAGGCATTCTCTCATTCATGATGCCTACCTTCCTCATCATCACGGGCTATCTCGTGAATATCGAGAAAAGCCCAAAGGAGATGGGAAGATACCTGATGTGTCTCGCTTTGCCTTACGTCATCATGGTAACCGGTTTCTCTGTACTCTCCTATTTCATGCCGGTGAGAGATGGCATCACGGAACTGTCACTCTCTCAGATTTGTGAGAAGATATTCGTTACTTCCATCGGTCCCTATTGGTTCATCCAGACCATGATTATCTGCGGCATTCTCTATTACGTCAGTTTCAAGGGAGCAATCTGGGGAACCCTCAGACAGGGAAAAACGACGATGAGCACCACCACAAGCCTCTTTATCTTCGCCACCCTACTCCTGCTCCTGTCCAAGACACCCGCTCTTTCGCCCAGTGCCGCCACCTATTATTTCATCGGAGCGGTACTCAGACAATGCTATATCGGCTTTGACAGAATTTTCCGTCCTTCACCGGTAGCCCTGCTGCTCTGGATCAACTTGCTGGGCTTGGAAGAATGGTACGACTGGGGCACGCTCGCCATCGTCTTCTCCTGCTGGTGCTGCATTTCATCCCTGATGTGGATACACAGCCTCATCAAACGCCTACAGGATAATGCCAGCGTCCGAAAGACAGAAGACACCTTATTATATATAGGCCGCAACACGCTGCCCATCTATCTCTTCCACCCCATCTTTACGATGGCAGCCAAGTTCTATCATCCCCTCTTTAGTTGGGACAGGAGCGAAATCTGTTTTGCCCTCGTTACCATTTTCATCGCCATTGCCGGAAGCATCGGCATCGCCAAGATGATGGAGAAGACCCATCTGGCTTATCTCTTCGGAAAAGGAAAGATGCTGAGATAAATAAAACCAGGATATATTTGGTAATTTGGAGATTTTGAAGTACTTTTGCAACATGAATATCAAGAACAAGATAAATAATATGGATAATGCCAAGCGGGAGAAGCTGGGCGAAGTCATCAGATTCGGAATCGTAGGCGGACTGGCTACGATACTGCAATATGTCATCTACCTGGCTATGATGCCGGCACTGACCCATTTCATCCCCAACATGGGCGACCACAGTCTGGCTACTACAGCCAACACCATCGCCTACATCGTGAGTTTCATCTTCAATTTCATCGCCAGTACCCGCTATACCTTCAAGGTAAAGGCGAATGCCAAGCGCGGAGCAGGATTCACCCTCTCCCACGTCGTCAATTACTCGATGCAGACCCTCTGCCTCAACCTCTTCGTAGGCTTGGGTCTAGCCAAACAGCTGGCTATGATACCCACCCTCTGCATCTGCATCCCGGTAAACTTCCTCCTGGTAAGGTTCTTCCTGAAGAAATAAGGGGATTCCCAAAACACGATAAAAGAAAGATATGAAAAAGATATTCGATATTTTTAAAATCAAGAAAGAGGAAAGAGTTTCAGCACTCGTCGCACTCATCATAGCATGTGCCCTCAATGCCCTGACTGTCATCAAATACCACAGCCAGTTCTCGCAGATTACAGAGAATTATCACAAGCTCTTTGTCAAGACCTTCCATGTGGCAGGTTTCGACCCGCTTACCTATAGCATCGTATCTCACTGGGACACAGAATATAACGTATACCGCCACCCGCTGCTGGCGTTCTTCATGTATATCCCGAATCAGATAAATCAAGGATTGATGATGCTTACCGGCATCAACTGCGTTCAGTTTGTTGTGGGAGCTATCCTGGTGTTCTGCGCCTTCTATTCCTTCATTTTCCTTTACCGTATATTCAGAGAAGTGATTGGTACAGAGCGCTTTGATGCCAATCTGCTCTCTGCCTTCTATTTCTCTTTTGCCTATGTGATGGTTTCAGCGATGGTACCCGACCATTTCATCATGTCGATGATCATACTCCTCTGTACCCTGTATATCACAGGCGTATGCATGAAGAAAGGCAGACAGCTTACCATCTGGCAGACTATCCTGCTCTTTGTATTTACAGCGGGCGTATCGCTCAACAATGGTCTGAAGACCTATCTTGCCGCCCTTTTCACCAATGGCAGAAAGTTCTTCAGTATCAAATACTTCCTGATAGGAGTCATCCTTCCTGCCGCACTCATGTGGGCTTTCGCCAGATGGGAATACCGCACCTTCGTATGGCCTAAGGAGATGGCAAGACACGAGGCTAAGATGAAGAAAAACAAGGAAGCTACAGCCAAGATTTACCAGCAATACCGCGACAGCACTGGCGTGAAAGACTCGGCAAAGGTAGAAGCTGCCGTCAAGAAAATCATCAAGGATAAAGCGCATGCCAAATATGTTCGTGACCATAAACAGATATGGAACAAGAACACGGGCAAGCCTATCGCCAAGGGCGAATTTATGAACTGGACCGACAAGACGACCTCCCGCTCGCAAACTCTGGTCGAGAATTTCTTTGGTGAAAGCATCATGCTGCACCAGCAGAACCTTCTGGGCGATGTATTGCGCAACCGTCCGGTTATCGTGAAATACCAGTCTGCGGTCAATTATGTGGTAGAGGCATGCATCGTTGTGCTTTTCTTACTTGGCATCCTTGCCGGAAGAAAATCAAAGTTCCTCTGGCTCACCCTGACATTCTTCCTGATGGATGCTGCCCTCCATATCGGTTTGGGCTTCGGTATCAACGAGGTATATATCATGACTGCCCACTATATGTATGCCCTTCCTATCGCCATCGCCTTCCTGGCGCTCAAGGCAAAAGGAAAGAACCAGAAATGGACCTTCAGAGGATTGATGCTCGCCATCACCCTCTATCTGTGGATAAGCAACGGATATCTGCTGGTAGGCTACATGCTAGGATAAATATTAGCAAGAAGCCTTGATCCAGCGGATGATATCCTCATGCTCCATATCAAACTTACGGGCAAAGAGGCGGTTGCTTTGTTCCAGTTCCTCTTTGTCTGCCAAAGTCCAGACGTATGGATTGCCCCGTTTCCAGTCGATAAGTCGCATGCAGCCCTCATATTCATCTTCTTCAGAATACAGGGCGGCCCGGAAATCGGGCTGATTCCATACCAGGGTCTGCAGGAAGAACTCATCAGGGCAGAAGGTATAATTGAATCTTTTCAATACAAACGGCTTCTGGCTCACCACATACTCCACGCATGCCTGCGTGATGCTCACCCAGTTGGCACCCTTGGCAAAATCCATCTTCTGGCGATGCAGGAACGGCATGAGCAGCATCGAAAGATATTTATTCAGTCGCCTGGTTATGGCATTCAAAGCCCCATACTTCGAGCGGGTAAGACTGGTAAATAGCCAATAACGCATCATCTTCCGGCGGCAATCCCATTCAAATTCCTCACCATGATTGATGCCCACAAACTCTTTACCCTGATGCTCATCAAAGAACTGATGGATGTAATCCTGCGATTTGATAGGTAAATCCTGACCACTCAGCAGATGGTAGTAGGCATAAGGTCCATGCTTCAAAGCCTCCTCGAAAAGCACATACTCCGCCTTAATCTGGCTCAGATTTCCCCAACGCACATCCACCCTCTGTTCCAATACAAAGAGGCGTGCCTTGGAAAGAACCAGCGGTTCAGCACCATCCAGCATATCCGATTTCCGGTCGATATGCAGAAATATATCATTGCGCTCATCATCGAGCATCGACAGCAATACCCTCAGAAGCGGTAAACTGCCATGAGCCATTATCAAAAAAGCATGTTTCATTGTCATTATTTATCTTTATTATCCAACTGTCCGTCCTGATGACTTTTTCATCATCATTGCGACAAAGATACACCAAATAAAAGAAAATACAAAATAAAACTCCGTTTTTATCAGAAAAAAGACACAAAATAGAGCCTTTCTTTTTGAATATTCAGAAAAAACAATTACTTTTGCAGCGCTAAGAAGGAGATGCGGCATGCATCAGCCCAGCAAAAAAAATAATCAGAGAATGAACAATATATTTAGAATTAAAAAAGAAGAAAGGCTCTTTGCCTTGATTACACTCATCGTTATCATCGCCTTTAATGTGCTGATGATAACCTATCATTTTGATGATTTCGGCAAACCGAAAGCAGGATTCTGGACACTCTTCACCAAGAACTTTCAGATTTCAGGTTTCGACCCCTACACCTACCTTACCCTCTCGAAGTGGAAGGTGTATTACACGGAGTATCGCCATCCCATGCTCCCTTTCTTCCTCTATCCTTTCTCGCTACTGAACGGCTGGCTGATAGAACTCACCTCCCGCAACTGGGCAACTTCCATCGTGGCGGTAATGATGACATTCTTCTCCACCTACTCCACCCTCTTCTTCAGAAGAATCTTCAGAGAGGTGATGCAGCTGAAGGCTATAGACAGCAATGTGCTCACAGCGATGCTTTTTTCCTTTGCCTACGTGCTGCTCGTCACCTTTGTGGATGACCATTTCGGCATGTCGCTTTTCTTCCTGTCGATGACACTTTATCTGGCAGGCAAACAGCAGCAGGAACACCGCAGCATGCCTTGGTGGCAAACAGCTCTGCTCTTTTTCTTCACGGCAGGCATCACGCTGAGCAATGGCGCCAAGACCTTCCTTGCCGCCCTCTTTACCAATGGCAAAAAACTCTTCCGTCCGAAATATCTGGCATTGGGCATCATCTTGCCTACCCTCCTGATAGGTGCTGCAGGCATCTACCAGAACAAGGCATTCATTATTCCTAATCGTCTGGAAGGAGAACGGCTCGTGGCTCAAAAAGCTGCTAAAGACAGTACTTTTAGGGCAAAAATGGACCAGAAACAGAAGCACGATAAGGCTATCGCTGGCAAAAATATCCAGAAACGGGGCATGCTCTCATGGGCAGATATGTCTATCTCCCGTTCAGAATCACTGGTAGAAAACGTTTTTGGCGAATCGCTTATCCTGCACAGAGAACATCTTCTGGAAGATATCCACAGCCACCGCCCGATATTCGTGAAATACCAGACACCTATTCCTTATATCATAGAGGGTATCATCGTGATTCTGCTGTGTATGGGCTTTTGGATGGGAAGAAGATCGGCCTTTCTCTGGCTCACTGCCTCATGGGTAGCATGCGATGCCTTCATTCATCTGGTCATGGGATTCGGACTGAACGAGGTTTATATCATGGCTGCACATTGGGCGTTCATCATTCCGATCTGTATCGGATATATCATAAGAAACTGTAAGGAGAAATATCTGCCTTATCTTCGTGGAGGACTCGCAGTCATCACCATCTTCCTGTTCTTCTATAACAGCACGCTGATATTCGAGTATCTCACAAGATAAAAAAAGAGAACCCGACAAGATAAAAAAGTATCTTAGATTAAAACCATCATGCTGAAAATAAGTATCTTAACCCCTATCTATGGAGTAGAAAAATATATCGAACAGTGCGCCCGTTCACTGTTCGAGCAGTCGTATGCGTCTATCGAATACATCTTTGTAGATGACTGTACCCCCGATAAAAGTATCGGCATCCTGCAATCGCTCCTGAAAGAATATCCGGGAAGAGCACAACAGGTACGCATCATCCACCACGACAGAAACCGAGGCGTGGGTGCTGCAAGACAGACGGCATTGATGGCAGCTACAGGCGATTATCTTTTATTTGCCGATAGCGATGACATACTGCCGAAAGATGCTGTTGAGAAACTGGCAGGAAAGGCAGATAGTAGCCATGCCGACCTGATTGATGGCGGCTACCGGGAATGGTGCGATGGAAAGGCAGGAATGCTCCAGAAACCTTTTGATGTTTCTGATG
>ERZ779830.314-NODE-314-length-11323-cov-2.77716_pt1 | contig 11323 bp, 9 predicted proteins | sample MGYA00511251_ERZ779830 | MGnify/ENA primary metagenome ERZ779830 (study PRJEB29588, sample SAMEA2146731) | human gut metagenome | biome: human gut; feature: human-associated habitat; material: faeces | place: Denmark | collected 2008/2010 ... | reverse complement strand
ATGCGTCGGATTTTAAACGGATTTTGAACACCCTACCTGTAAGGGCAAAAGCTTTGTAAATTGCCTGGAGTTTTAAAGCTTTTGCCCTTACAGGGCGACAGGTTTGCGTCCAAAATAACCCAGGGCGTTGCCTTGGGCTAAGAGCTTCTGCCCCTTCAGGGCGTGTGGAACATACTTGCGAAAATAGAATTAGCCACAATAGGCGACCGGGCTTGGTCACAATAGACGACCGGGCTTGGTCATAATAGACGACCGGGCTTGGTCACAATAGACGACCGGACAAAGCCGTCACAGATGCCTCAAGTCAAACATAAAACAAGAGCGAAAGATGCAAAAGAAGAAAGTGGGCATATTCGGCGGGAGTTTCAACCCCATACATACAGGGCACATCGCCCTTGCCAAGAGCCTCTGCCAGCAGGCAGGGCTGGATGAAGTGTGGCTGATGGTTTCGCCCATGAACCCATTCAAGAAAGAAGCCACCGACCTGCTGACAGACAAACTGCGGCTCGAGATGGCAGAACAAGCCATTGCCGACGAGCCAAAACTCAAAGCATGCGACTATGAGTTCCACATGCCCAAGCCTTCCTACACCTGGCACACGCTGCAGGCGCTGAGCCAAGACTTCCCCCACGTCAGCTTCACCCTCCTCATAGGAGGCGACAACTGGGCTTCCTTCGACAAATGGTTTCACCACGAAGACATCCTGAGCCACTACCCCATCGTCGTCTATCCGCGAAAAGGGTGCGACATAGGAAAAGTGCCATCGGGCGTAAACATAGTGGAAACGCCTCTGCTCAACATCAGCAGCACCGAAATCCGTCAACGCATCAAGGAAGGCAAAAGCATACACGGCATGGTGCCCGACTGCATAGAGCCACTGGCCATGCAATACTACTCCAACCAACACCCCTAACAAGAGCAACAACAAATGAACTGGAAAACAAAGACCAAGAGTTTTCTGAAGTTAGCCTTCGCCCCCATCCGCGGCAACGCCAACTTCTTCATCTTTATGTATCTGCTCGGCATTATCTGTGCCATAGTGACAACTCCACGCTGGGGAGTCGTGTACGACAACCTGGCGCTGGAACTGTTTGTCGACGTCTACGTGGTTTGCGCCCTGCTGATGCTCGTGCCCAAGAAGCGGAAGATACGCTTCTGCGTAAGGAGCCTGCTGTACATTATATTATATGTCACAGCGCTTGCCGACACCTACTGCTTCGTCAACTTCGGCTCCACGCTCAACCCCTCGATGCTGATGCTCGTGGGTGAGACCAATCCCGACGAGGCAAGCAACTTCATATCAGCCTGCCTCTCGCCTACCGTCATCTTCAGCGCCGTGGGATGGATTCTGCTGCTCATCCTCGTACAGGCCTTTGTGGCAGCCTTCCGCAAGCCCATCATCAAGAGTCTGGGCTTTGCCGTCACCTTCATCGAGCTGCTGTCGCTCAAGAAGAGATGGAACTGGGTGACGCGCGTTACCCGTGCCACACCCTACGCCCTGACCGTGATAGGCATCATCATCTTCATAACAGGAGCCTGCACCTCTTGGCACAACAAGATGGCGACATTCAAGCTCTTCGGAGGCAAGAACATAGGCGAAGTGGAGCACGAGCTCACCAACAAGGGACACGCCGAACTCTATATTCCTATCAACCGACTGGCTTTCAGCATCTACGCCAACAAGCTGGCCGCCAAACAGATCACACAGCTCATACATGCCGCCAAAGACGTACGGGTAGACAGTTGCAGCTACCGCTCGTCGAACATCGTGCTCATCATAGGCGAGAGCTACGGCCGACATCACTCCCAGCAGTATGGCTACTTCATGAAGACGACACCACGCCAGGCAGCGCTCGAAAAGTCGCGCAAGCTCACCAAGTTTACCGATGTCGTGACTTGTTGGAACCTCACCAGCTTCGTCTTCAAGAACGTCTTCTCGACACACGTTGTGGGCGAGAAAGGCGACTGGTGCGACTATCCGCTCTTCCCCGAACTCTTCCGCAAGGCAGGCTATCAAGTCACCTTCATCACCAACGAGTTCCTGCCACAGGCCAAGGAAGCAGTCTACGACTTCAGCGGAGGCTTCTTCCTCAACAACCCAGAGCTCAGCAAGCTGCAGTTTGACAACCGCAACACCGAGCTTCATCCGCTCGACGACGGACTGCTCGACGACTACGACAACCACCTGAAACAAAAGCAGGGCGAGCACAACCTCATCATCTTCCACCTCATGGGTCAGCACGTAGACTACAAGTCGCGCTACCGCAAGGAGCAAACCGAGTTCTGGGCAGGCAACTACGAGGACAAGCGCCCCGAGCTGAACGCCAAGCAGCGCAAGATGTTGAGCCACTACGACAATGCCACCCTCTACAACGACTCCATCGTGGCACAGATAGTGAAGCGATTCGAGAAGGAAGACGCCATCATCATCTACATGCCCGACCACGGAGAAGAATGCTACGAGGAGAACCGAGGCTTTATCTGCCGCAACCATTCGGCAGCCATCGACTGGCCCCTTGCCCACTACGAGTTCGAGATTCCCTTCTGGATTTACTGCTCGCGCAAATACATACGCAAGCATCGCGACATCTACAAGCAGATACGCAAGGCCAAGGACCGACGCTACATGACCGACGCCCTGCCCCATCTGCTGCTCTATCTGGCTGGCATCGAAACGCCAACCTATCAGGCCAAATACAACATCCTCAGCCCTGAGTACGACGAGATGCGGCCACGCATCCTGAAAAACTCTGCCGACTACGACAAGCTGAGAGATGAACATATAGCAAAAGAGAAGAAAGCTAACGAGAAGAAGAAAGGAAAATAAGATTATGAGTACACCCACACTAAACCGAACAGAGTGCAACGCCCTGAGAGGACTTGCCATCATCGGCATCTTTCTGCACAACTACTGCCACTGGCTGGGCCCCATCGTCAAGGAGAACGAATACCAGTACATACAGCGCAACGTAGACTGGCTGCACCAGGTAATAGCGTCGCCCGACGGCTGGCTGCCCATGCATCTGCTGTCATTCTTCGGACATTATGGAGTGCCCGTATTTCTCTTCCTCAGCGCCTACGGACTGGTGCTGAAATACGAGTCTGGTCCACGCCTCACACAGGGCGCAGAGCGATTCAGCATCACAGGCCGTCACCTGCCCAATCTGGGTGAAGGACTGCGATTCGTACGCTATCACTACCTCAAGCTCTTCAAGATGATGATTGTGGGGTTCGTCGCATTTACCATGCTCGACTACCTCACTCCCGGGCCTCATCACTATCAGTCGCTCGACATCATCGCCATGCTGGGCATGTTCAACAACGTATTGCCCAATCCCGACCGCATCATCTGGCCCGGTCCATTCTGGTTCTTCGGTCTGATGATGCAGCTCTACATCATTTACCGCCTCTTCATCTACCGTCGCCACTGGGCTTTCACCGTAGTGCTGATGGTGGTCTGCCTGGCGCTTCAACTGTGTCTCTCGCCCGACGGTGAGGCGATGAACCGCTATCGCTACAACTTCATGGGCGGCATGTTGCCATTCGGCATCGGCATTCTTTATGCCCGCTATGGCGAGAAGATTCTCATGACTTTCCATCACAACACAACCAACGCCTTTGGCATTATCTTCTGCGGAGCCATCATCTACAGTCTCAGCGGAAGCATGTTGGGCTGGACCTTCGTGCCTCTCTTCGTCTGTCTGTTCTGCGTCCTGGTTGCAAAGGTGCTGAGCGGAGTGAAATGGCTGCAGGGAGCATACAGATTTCTCGACTGGATGGGCGGAATATCGGCAGCACTCTTCGTCTGCCATCCTATCACCCGCAAGATATTCATCCCCATCAGCCGCTGGGGCGACATGTACGCCGGACTGCTGCTCTACATCATATCGAGCATCTGCTTAGCATGGCTCTTCTCTGAGCTGATGAAGAAGATTCCGAGTCCAAAGATGAAGTAAGATGAGGTAAAGAGTGTGAGTTTCGAAAGTGAAGACAATTCAACCCCTTTCATTATGATAAAAATCAAAGATATAGAACTTGCCAATATAAGCCGATTCAGGGGCGAACTGATGGGAGCCGCCATGCTTTTCATCATCCTCTTTCATGTGGCGCTGCCCAGAGAGGATGCTTTCTTCGGGCTTCGTCGCATGGGCAATGTGGGAGTAGACATGTTTCTCTTCCTCAGCGGTATAGGTCTGTGGTTCTCGTGGACCAAGAATCCTGACGTGCGCCACTTCTTCGTGCGCCGTTATCTGCGCATCTATCCCGCCTGGCTCATCATAGCCTGCCTGTTCTACATTCCGCGTTTTGAGGGAGGAGACCTCTGGGCATGGGTCGACCTCGTGGGCGACATCAGCATCAACTGGGATTTCTGGCTTCACGACGAGTTGAACTTCTGGTACATTCCCGCCACCATGATGCTCTATCTCTTTGCACCAGGCTACATGGAGCTTATCAAGCGCCACCCCATCTATCGCTGGTTGCCTGTGGTCATGATCATGTGGTGCATCCTTGTGCAGTATGTCACTCCCATCCACCGTGCCGTAGGCCATCTGGAGATTTTCTGGAGCCGCGTGCCAATCTTCTTCATCGGCATCAACATGGGCGAGATGGTAAGACAACGGCAAAGCCTCGACGGCACCAGCATCTGGATGATATGGATCATGTTTCTGATGACGCTCACCTCGAGCATCTTCCTCGAACAGGAACGCCACGGCATGTTTCCTCTCTTCTTAGAGCGCATGCTCTATATTCCACTTACCATTACGAGCATTCTGCTGCTCAACCGTATCTTCCGCCGCACTCCCCAATGGTTCAACCGAGGCTTCATCTTTGTAGGAGCGCTGAGCTTAGAGGCTTACCTCATCCACATTCACTTCGTGCTCCACTACATAGAGAAATATCACTGGGGCTACTGGCCCACCTTCCTCGTCTGCATAGCCATCACGCTTCCTGCAGCCTGGCTTCTCAGCAAGACAGCAGGATGGATCAGCCGACAAATATCCAAGATCATCAAATACTGAGAATATTGAGAACACTCAACTTTCGCAGGGGGAGGGAGTTCAAGAGAATATTAAAGAAAACAGAGAATCATGAAAAAAATAGATTATAGAATGAACGAAAGCCGGGGCTTCTCTGCGCTGATGCGACTCATACGCCCCAAACAATGGATCAAGAACGGATTCGTCTTTGTACCGCTGTTCTTTGGCGGAGCTTTGTTTCACACCGACGCTCTTCTGGCTGGTGTCATCACTTTCTTTGCCTATAGCTTTGCCGCATCGAGTATCTATTGCTTCAACGACATTTTCGATGCAGAAGCCGACAGGCGCCATCCCGTAAAGTGCCACCGACCCATTGCCTCGGGAGCCGTTTCTGTCAAGGCGGCGTATTGTCTGATGATTCTGATGCTCATCCTTTCTATCGTCATCAGCGCTGCACTCGATTCATGGAAGGCCATGGGAATCATCCTTTTCTATTGGCTGCTCAATCTCTGCTATTGCGCCAAACTAAAGCAATACGCCATCATCGACGTCTGCATCGTTGCCTTCGGCTTTGTGCTTCGCCTCTTGGCAGGCGGTGTGGCCACCGATATTGCTCTGAGCAAGTGGATTGTGCTGATGACTTTCCTCATCACGCTCTTCATGAGTTTTGCCAAGCGACGCGACGATGTACTGAGAATGGAGAAGACGGGAGAGGCGCCACGCAAGAATACGAGCCGCTACAACCTTACCTTCATCAACCAAGCCATCACCATCACTGCCTCGGTAACGCTTGTGTGCTACATCATGTACACGGTAAGTCCGGAGGTGATAGAGCATTTCAACACCGAGCATCTCTATCTCACAAGTGTCTTCGTGCTGGTGGGATTGCTGCGCTACATACAGATAGCTGTGGTAGACCAACAGAGCGGCGACCCAACCCGTATCATGCTCCACGACCACATCACACAGTTCATCATCCTGGCCTGGCTCCTCTCATTCCTGATTATTATATACATTATATAATATGGAGGAAAAAGAAAGAATATATTGTTTCGACTTCGACGGAACACTCACCACCAAGGACACGCTCCTGGAGATTATCCGTTACAAAGCTGGCACATGGCGTCTGCTGTGGGGCTTTCTGCTCTACAGCCCCATCCTGGTGTTGATGAAACTTCACCTCTATCCCAACTGGAAAGCGAAACAGCTCATCTTCACCCATTTCTTCGGCGGCATGAGCACACGCGTCTTCAATCTGCTGTGCCAGGACTTCGCCAAAGAACGCAGCAACCTTCTTCGTCCTGATATGATTGCCCTTGTCGGCCGGGCCGTCGAGGACAAAAAGAAAGTCTTCATAGTGAGTGCCAGCATCGACAACTGGGTTCGCCCTTTCTTCGCCACACAGGGCATTGGGGAAGTCGAGGTGTTGGGAACAAAAGTAGAAGAGAAAGACGACTGTCTGACCGGGCGCTTCAGCACAGCCAACTGTTATGGCGTAGAGAAAGTAAGACGTATCAGCAAGGCTCTCTCCTTCGACCGAAGCCGTTACCACATTACCGCCTACGGCGACAGTCGTGGCGACAAGGAAATGCTTGCCTTTGCCGACGAAGGGCATTTGGTAAACAGCCATAAAAGCGAATAGTTGCAGAAAGATTTGCGGGATAAAGGGAAAATGATTAATTTTGCATGCTAATCATTAACAAAGACATGAACATCAAGCAAAGAATACAGCAGATGGACGACTCGAAACGCGAGAAGTTGGGCGAGGTGGTGAGGTTTGGCATCGTAGGTGTAGCAGCCACCATCCTGCAGTACGTCATCTATCTCGTCATGATTCCCAGCCTTGCCTGGGGTCTTCCCCAGTTAGGCGGCAACGACCATGTACTGGCCACCACGGCCAACACCATTGCCTATATCGCCAGTTTCGTGTTCAACTTCATTGCCAGCACACGCTACACCTTCCGTGTCAAGGCCAATGCCAAGCGAGGAGCCGGCTTTACGTTCTCTCACATCATCAACTACACCCTGCAGACGGTCTGTCTGAATCTCTTCGTGGGCATGGGACTGACCAAGCAGATAGCCATGTTGCCCACACTCTGTGTCTGCATTCCCGTCAACTTCCTCTTAGTAAGATTCTTCCTGAAGAAGTGAAGGATGAAGATCTGTCTTCCCCAAACAAGCAAGAAAATCAAAAGCAAACATCATGATAAAAAAAGCTTTCGAGATATTCAAGATCAAGCGCGAGGAGAGATGGCAGGCTCTCGTGGCACTGCTCCTGTTCATCGTGCTCAATGCGCTGACCATCATCAAGTACAATAGCCAGTTCACACAGCTCAGCGACAACTATCACAAACTCTTTGTCAAAACCTTCCATGTGGCAGGTTTCGACCCGCTTACCTATGCTGTCGTTTCCTGTTGGGACACAGAGTACAACGTGTATCGCCATCCTCTGCTGGCTTTCTTTATGTACATTCCCAACCTGATCAACCAGGCACTCATTGCCCTTACAGGCATCAACTGCGTGCAGTACATCGTGGCCATTATCCTCGTGTTCTGCGCCTTCTATTCGTTCATCTTCCTCTACCGCATCTTCCGCGAAGTGATAGGCTTGAAGAGCTGCGACGCCACCCTGCTGTCGGCTTTCTACTTCTCCTTTGCCTATGTGATGGTTTCAGCCATGGTGCCCGACCATTTCATCATGTCGATGATGCTGCTGCTCATGACACTCTACATCAGCGGCATCTGCATGCAGAAAGGACGCCGGCTCACCACCTGGCAGACCGTAGTGCTCTTTGTGCTTACAGCAGGCGTATCGCTCAACAACGGACTAAAGACATTCCTCGCAGCCCTGTTTACCAACGGCCGGAAATTCTTCCGTCCCAAGTATCTGCTCTTGGGCATCATCCTGCCAGCCGCCCTGATGTGGGCTGTGGCACGTGTGGAATACCGCACCTTTGTATGGCCCAAGGAGATGGCACGCCACGAGATGAGAATGAAGAAGAGCGAAGAGGCCAAGCAGCTGATTTACAAGCAGTATCGCGATACGGCACAGGTGAAAGACTCGGCACAGGTAGAGGCTGCCGTGAAAGCCATCATACAGAAGAAGGCACAGGCGAAGTACGTGAGAGACCATAAGCAGATATGGAACAGAAACACGGGCAAGCCCATTGCCAAAGGCGAGTTTATGGGCTGGACCGACATCACGACCTCGCGCACAGAGACGGCTTTGGAAAACCTCTTTGGCGAAGCCATCCAGCTGCATCGCCAGCACCTGTTGGAGGACGTGCTGCGAAGCCGTCCTGTCATCGTGGGCTACGACTCGGCCATCAACTACATCGTAGAGGGCATCATTCTGCTGCTCTTCGCTTTGGGCATTTTCTTCGGCGTGCGCTCCAAGTTCTTCTGTCTGTCGATGCTTTTCTTCCTCTTCGACATTGCCCTGCACATCGGTTTGGGATTCGGCATCAACGAGATTTACATCATGACGGCACACTACATGTTCTTTGTGCCCATCGCCATCGCCTTCCTCTTGCGCCACCTGCGAGGAAAGAGCCTCTCGCTCTGCCGTTCTGTCCTGATAGGACTCACCTTCTATCTCATCACTTACAACGGTGCGCTGCTCTTCCGCTATATGCTTAGTTAAGGAGTTGGGAAATTCTTCTGGAGTTTAAGAGTCAAGGAGTTAAGGAGTTAAGGAGTTAAGGAGTTAAGACAACAGCTTTTGTGGACTTGAAATTAGAAACAAAATATTAAGCAACAAATATGAACCATATTTTCAAGATAAGAAAAGAAGAGAAGTGGGCAGTCATCGTGGCGCTCCTTGTATTCGCAGCACTCAACACACTCATGGTGTGCTATCACTTCACGCCCTTTACCAAGGGCGGAAACCACATAGGCTACTGGAGTCTCTTCACCCGATACTATCAGCTGTCGGGCTTCGACGTGTTCACCTATCTCACCGTGTCGAAGTGGAACGCCTACTACACCGAGTTCCGTCATCCGTTGCTGCCATTCCTCTGGTATCCGTTCTATCTGCTCAACTACTGGCAGATGCAGCTCACGGGCAAGAACATCGCCATCATCCTCGTGGCTGTGGTGATGACGATTCTCTCCACCTACTCGTTTGTCTTCATCCGCCGCACCTTCCGTGAGATACTGCAGCTTGACAAACTCGACTCCAACCTGCTGTCGGCCCTTTTCTTCTCCTTTGCCTACATCATGCTCTCCAGCTTCGTGCCCGACCATTTCGGTCTGTCGATGTTCATGCTCACCCTCACGTTCTATGTGGCAGGCAAGCACATCGTGAACCGTGAGAAGATGCCGGCCTGGCAGACAGCCACGCTCTTCGTCTTCACGGCAGGCATCACCATCACCAACGGAGCCAAGGTGTTCCTCTCTGCCCTCTTTGCCAACGGCAAGGACATCTTCAGATGGCGCCACCTGCTGATGGGCATCGTCATTCCCTCGCTGTTCATCATCGCAGCAGCCATCTGGCAGAACGAGGCTTTCATCATTCCTCACCGTCAGGAAGGACTCCGCATTCTGCATGCACGCGAACAGCGCGACAGTGTGTTCAAGGCACAGGTGGAAGCCGACCAGAAGCGCAAACGCGAGATTCACGGAACCGCCATCAAGGAGAAAGGCATCCTCTCTTGGGCCGACCTCAGCGTGTCGCGTCCACAGTCGCTGGTAGAGAATGTCTTTGGCGAATCGCTCATCCTTCACAAAGATCATCTGCTGCAGGACGTCGGCACCCGTCGCCCCATTTTTGTACGTTACCGCACGCCTCTGCCCTATGTTCTCGAAGCCATCCTCGTGGTGCTCTTTGCCGCAGGTCTGTGGATGGGACGCAGGTCGAAGTTCCTGTGGATGATAGGTGCATGGGTGGCGTTCGACGCATTCATACACTTAGGATTGGGCTTCGGCCTCAACGAGGTGTACATCATGACAGCCCACTGGGCTTTCATCATCCCCATCGCCATAGGCTATCTGCTCAAAGGGCTCAGCGCCAGAAACCAGTCGCATCTGCGCCTCATCGTCATGGTGCTTGCAGTATTCCTATTCTTCTACAACGGGCTGCTCATTGCCCAGTATCTATTGTAAATTACTTCACCCATCCAAACCTTTCACCATCATGCCCACAGTATCCATCCTCGTCCCCATCTACGGTGTAGAGAAATACATAGAACAATGTGCCGAGACTCTGTTCCAGCAGTCTTTTGCCGACATAGAGTATGTGTTTGTAAACGACTGTACCAAGGACAGAAGTGTGGAAATACTGCAACAGACTATCGACAGGTTTCCTGAGCGAAAGTCACAGGTGATACTGATTCAGCACGAGCACAACAAGGGTTTGGGAGGCGCACGCCATACAGCTTTCGCTGCCTCGCGAGGCCGATACATTATGCATGTGGACAGCGACGATCTTCTGCCGCTCGATGCAGTGGAAAAGCTGGTAAAAGCTGCCGAGAAGAGCGGTGCCGACATCGTAGACGGAGGCTTTGCCGACTGGGAGAACGGACAAGCCACTCTGTTTCATCCTGCCGCCCATGACAGCCATCGCACCTATCAGCGCAAACTGCTCTGCCAGAACATCACCTCCAACCGCATCTGGGGAAGAATCTATCGCAGGAATCTGCTCGAAAACCACGGCATATACAGCGTCGAGGGCATAGACTACAGCGAGGACTACGCCGTGGTGGCACGAGTCATGTACTTTGCCAAGCGCTATTTCATCGACGATGTGGTGTACTATTATCGCAAAGACAACATCACCTCCTACACCCACGACATCTCGGAGAAAAACCTCACCTCGCACTTCAAGGCCTGCCAGCTTGTGGCATCGTTCATCGAGCAGCATGACAACAAGGGTATTTACCGCACAGCCACCGACATCGGCATGGTGAATGCCTATCGCGTAGCAGCCGAACAGCATCTGCCTCTCGAAAAGGTAGACAGCATCTGCACCTATCGCGTCACCCATCCCGTCTGCCGCCTCTGTATCGCCCTGCTGCGCCGTGGCTGGAAGGTGAAACACGTCAATCTCTTGTATCTGTTGTTCAGAAGAATTTATAATTTACAGATATTCAGAAGATAGAGACGTTAAGAAAAGTTTGGGAGAAAGTTAAGGGAATGTTGGGAGGAAGTGAGTGAATTGTTTCTTCTCACTTATCAAATTCTCCGTTCCAAATCACGGAACGGACATTCCAAATCACGGAACGGCCATTCCGAATCACGGAACAGGGCAAACGCATCAAATCATTTACCTTTTAACATATAGATATTAATGTTGTATCTTATTGAATATTAACTATTTATATTTGCTTATACCAAAAATATTTTGT
>ERZ779830.309-NODE-309-length-11485-cov-1.82537_pt1 | contig 11485 bp, 4 predicted proteins | sample MGYA00511251_ERZ779830 | MGnify/ENA primary metagenome ERZ779830 (study PRJEB29588, sample SAMEA2146731) | human gut metagenome | biome: human gut; feature: human-associated habitat; material: faeces | place: Denmark | collected 2008/2010 ... | reverse complement strand
GACTTCCATGAAATGGTAGCACCGAGATGCCCCTCTGTAGGGAGCTTTGGCATAGAATTCAAAGTTGCGCCATCTGCGAAAGGAACGCTGGTCTTATCCAATGTATATTTGATAGCCGCCTTGGCATCAGCCTTGCTTCCCCAGATACTCAAACCGCGAGTCTGCAAGCTGGCACCACCTGATGTAGCCAAACCATCAGAAGAACTGAGGGCTGTAAAGCAGAGCGCTTTGATATTGGTATAATCGATGGTCTGCTCGGTAAGCACACCCTTGAACTTCACCTCTGCATTGGCTGTAGCAACACCCTTCAAGGTAAGATTGATGTAGCTTGTACCGCTCACCAGTTCCCATTTTCCGGTATACTCGCCTGAGATAGAACCATCTGCATTGAGATGGATGGTAACAGGCTTCTCATAATCCATTGCTGCCGTATTCTGACGGTAAGGATGAGCTATCATCTGATAATCGCCCGCTACCTCTGTTGCATCATAGAGCTGTCGGGTAGCAATATCATTATCGGTATAAGTCTCGCCGCTAAACTCGTAAGGAGCAGCAACCAACCAGCCATCCTGGTTTACGAAGAGCTGATGTACACGAACCTCATGCTCCTCACTTCTGTTCAAGAAGCGGGTATGGTAAACGATGAGTGCTCGTCCCTTATGGTCTACGATGGCTGAATTATGTCCCTGAGCCAGTTCAGCATTAGGCATGGTTTCCCACTGGTAGTTGCCGAAGAGTTTCACACCCTCGTCGCGCTTGGCATCGCCACCGAAGTTGAGGATATACTTGCCATACATGGCATCAATGCCCGTTGAAGTAAGACAGTCCTTATAAGGTCCGTCAGGTTTCTCAGAGCGGAAAACACGAATCTGATAGCCACCGGCAGCCGTCAAACCACCATAGCTCATAAAGAGATAATAATACTTGCCCACCTGCTGGATATAGCTAGCCTCGCCCGAAACACCCCAGCCACCAGCTATCTTCTTGCCGAAATAGGGGTCGCTGGTAGCATTTGCATCTGCCGCTCCCGCTGTAGTTGTTACTCCCTTCACCTGGTATGGGTAGGTATAAGTATAGTCACGAAGACCATTCTCCTTGTCAAGTTTAATCATGAAGATGCCTGCAAACCATGAGCCATAGCTCATCCAGAGATTGTCATCGTCATCATAGAACACGCATGGGTCGATACAGTTGGGACCATAAGGACTCCATTCGTCCGTGTTGTATCGCTGAGGCAGGGATGTGCATCCTGTAGCAATCGCCAAGTCGGTATTCTTCCAGTCACCTGAGGCTGCGAAACCATTGTGGGCATATCTTCCCGAAAAGCCTGAGCATACCACTGGTCCCTGATAAATCCAAGGTCCCTCGAGGTCGTTGGATATAAAGCACACGATGGTAGAGCACCAGTTGTCGCCATTCAGACTCATATACATACACCATTTCTTCATGGTCTTGTTGTAGATGACGTCTGGTGCCCACTGCATGTCTTTCACATTATTGCCTTTAGCCTGCCAGGCATGGGCATCGAAGTTAGGAAAATCTACTTCCTCGCCCTTATTGTTCTTCACCTTCTTCACCAATTGGGTGGAATAAGCGTCCTTGAAGTTCACTAATTTACCATTCACGTCAGCAAAAAGACTGTTGCTGGTTCCGGCATTTTCCTCACCCGTTTTGAAGGTCTTCCATATCTGATAGTTGCCCGTAGCATAAGTCTTGGCTCTGCCCAGATGCGAACCGTAGATATAATATTTAGGGTTGGTGGTAGAGCCCGTAACATCCATCACGATAGAAGGGTCATGCACTGCGATGCGCCCTGTTATCGTTTGGGTAGCGTATGCATTAGCCAGATCATTATCGCCGACAGCCGTCTGAGCCATAGCTCCGTTCATCGCCATCAGACTCATGACAGAAAGTAATAACTTCTTCATACGATTTCAAGTTTAAGATATGATTTTTTTTTACCAAGGAAGGTCTATGGTGTTTTCGCCATAGACCTCACCTAAAATATAATAATGTATATTGACAAAGATTACTTACCGGTTGTTTCACCCTCAGTAGTCTCGCCACCCTCAGTGGTGTCGTCCTTCTTAGGAGCATCAGAGAGTTCCCAACCTGCATTCTGTCCTAAGTTAGGATTCTTCTTGTAAGTGTCATCAGGCACTGGGAAGTAATAATTCTTAGGACAAGAGAACGCACGAGTAGGATGGGTATTATCGTTGCGATAAGTATATACCTGGCTCTCATTAGGAGTTACAACAACGCTATAGATGTTGTAAACCTGCTTGTAGCGTGGCTCACTCTTCTCTGTAGCAGCACTCTTGCCATCAAACAATTTCCAGCGGCGCTCATCGAAGAAACGATGATCCTCGAAAGCCAACTCGATGCGGCGCTCATTGCGGATACGCTCACGAAGCTGCTCCTTGGTCATACCCTTGTAAGCAGGCATACCCACACGGGCACGAACCTGGTTTACATAGCCGTAGGCAGCTTCAGGACCCTTTGCCTCGTTCAATGCCTCTGCTGCATTAAGCAGAATCTCCGCATAGCGGAAGATAGGGCAAGCGGTAACGAATGTGGTAGGGTTCTTGAAGCTCATATTGTGAACGAACTTCTTAGAGTAGTAACCGGTAGTGGTACCACCATGAAGATCCTGGTAGTCTTTGCCACCTACAGATACATCCACGGCACGCTCCTCGTCCTGACTCTTGTCACCCCAGATACTTCCCTGGTGGAAGATGGTCTGCTCCAGACGTGGGTCACGGTTCTTGTATGGATCCTGGTCGTTGTAAGAAGGATCCTGGTCGATAGGAAGACCATTGATGGTCTCGTAAGAATCAACCAGATTCTGTGTAGGGTTTACACGACCGGTAGAGTTCACATTACCGGAGAAACCACAAGGAGTGTTGAACATCTCAATTTCTCGTGTATTCCACTCACTGCGGCTGAGGATATACTCAGGATTCAGGTGAGGGGTACTGGTGAAGCACTCATAATAGTTCTTGTTAGGGTTGTTATCGCTTGTAGTGTACAGACGATAAGGGTTGGCAGAATTCTTGTTGGCATTGATGAAAGCGAGGGCTGCATCAGCAGCTTCCTGCCACCAGGTAACATCATTTGTAGAATTGTTCAGTGCAGAAGCACGATAGAGCAATGCTCTTGACTTCAATGCATAGACAGCAGCACCATTGATACGTCCCCAGTTCTCATTTTCATTACTGTAACGGAATGGGAGCGCACCGCTCTGGATGATGGCATCGCATTCATCAGCAACCCATTTCAATGCTTCAGGAGCTGGAGTACGGGCAATAGAAGCAGCCTCTGCATTATCCAACACATGATCCTCGATAGGCACTGCACCGAAATAGCCAATCATATCGAAATGAAGGATGGCACGAATGAAACGCGCCTCTGCCTTGTAACGATCGCAGAGTTTGTTGTCGTCACCGCTCTTCTCAGCATTTCCGATGACACTCTCACGTGCCTTTGAAATGAAGTCGTTGCAGACACGGATGCCCTTCAGATCGTTGCTCCAATAATTCTCAGCAAACCAGTGGTTCTTGGCATCATATGAATCGTTCAACACACTGTGATAGTAATGCACATTCCAGTAAGAGATGGCATTATCGGTCATACAGTCACGAGAAGCAGCACGGAACTGACCATCGGTATATCCCGCAAAGGCATCAGGCAAATAGGTATAGGCATTTGCCAAGACACCACGGGTACGGTCGTAGTTGCTGTAGATGTTCTCGTCAGTATAAGTCAAGTCGACTTCCTTATCGAGGATGTCGCTGCAGGAGGTCATACCTCCTACAGCCAGCATCGCCAATGATATATTAACTAATATCTTTTTCATATTCGTTTTTGATAAAATTGATTAGAAACCAATGTTAATACCAAATGTAAATGACTTTGTCTTTGGATACCACCAGCAGTAGCTCAATGGCTTCTCTGGGTCTACATCATCTGGCAGACTGCTAAAGGTAGCAATATTGTAAGCGCTGAAGTAAACGCGGCACTTAGTCATCCACAACTTAGAAATCAACTTAGCAGGCAAAGAGTATCCTACCTCAATATTACGGATAGACCAGAAGTTACCATTGCGTACCCAAATGTTGTTCTGGTAAGAACCTGTAGCACGGTCTGAATCAACTGCATCGAATCCATTATAAACAGGACGTGGATAAGTAGCATTCACGTTGCGAGGATCAGAAGGGTCATCAGTATAGTAACCCCAAGCCTTTGTTACCTCATGGGTACCCATGTTACTCCAACCACTGTAGCTGATAGCTGGTGAAAGGAATACAGAGCGACGGAGATAAGCATTCACTATCATGCGTGCATCGAAACCCTTATACTCGAAACCGAAATTGAAGGTTGGAATCATCTCAGGAATGATGGTGTATGAATCTGGTACCATATCCTTTGAGTCGATCACGCGGTCACCATTGATATCCTTGAACACCGCTGTACCCAACTGCTGTGCTCCATTAGAGAAACTATTGTATGGATACTTTTCCGGATGGTCGATGGCATCCTGCTGAGAGGTTGCAATCAGGTTTGGATCTGAAGCCCACTGGTCGAACTTATAGATGTTCCATCCACCCACACGGTTGGTACCTGTCTGAGCCTGCTCATAGAGTTCGGCTACCGAAGTGTTGTCATAGATTCTATGACCTGCCTTGCGCTGCCATTCTACATCTGGTGCAGTTTCATCGATATCGGTAACCTTGTTGGTGTTGAAGGTAAGCTGCCCCTCGATGAAGTACTTGAAGTCCTTGCCGATATTGCCACGATGTCCGAGAACGAGTTCGTAACCGCGGCTTTCAACCTTACCATATGAATCCTGTGCTACAGGCACACCAAGTATGGTTTCTGGCACGGTTGAACGGGATACCAGGATATTAGAACGCCACTCCTTGAAGACATCGAAGCTACCATAGAGTTTGCTGTTCCAGAGGTTCCAGTCAATACCGAGGTTTACCATCTTGGAGATTTCCCACTTACTGTTGGCATTACCGGTCTTGCTCTCAGCATAGCCATTCACAAAAGTTCCGTTATAACCGAAACCGTAACCGGTAGCAGAACCATAGATACTCTGATATGGGTAACGGCCTGCACCAGTAGAAGACTGACCAGCCTCACCATAAGAAGCACGGAGCTTGAGAAGATTGACAAAGCCAAGTTTCTTCATCCAGGATTCCTCAGAGAGTACCCATCCAGCAGATGCCCCCCAGAAGGTTCCCCAACGGTCGTCTGGTGAAAAGTTGTCACATCCCATACGAGAGAGGTTGACTGAGGCGATATACTTGTTGGCATAGTCGTATGTTCCCTGGAAGTTGTATGCCAGATATCGGTTTGAAGATGCACTCTGCTGGGTAGAGTAATCTGAACCAGCTTCCTCATTACGGTAGTAACGGGCAAAGGCACGGGCATCTACATTGTGCTTACCGAAACTGTTCTTATAACTTACACCACCAAACAGATTCAGGTTGTAGTAGTAACCACGCTGATTAGCTGATGGGTTGCTCAAAGCTGCCTTGGTTGTATATTTGGTATACTTGAACTGGCTGACATCGGTAACCGCCAGGTTATAGTAGTCGTAGTTCCATGAATCCATCTGAGCAGTCTGTGTTGACTCGAAAGTCTCGTATGCATCGAAGCTGACAGTACCGAACAAGCCTAAGCCCTTCAATACAGGACTCAAATCGTACTTGGCATTCAAGGTAGAATACAAGTTACGGCGACGGTTCTTCTCCAAACCGGAACCACCCAGGTAACGTACCGGGTTGTCGGCTGTAGATGAAGAATAGATACTTCCGTCAGGGTTATGGGTAGGAGCCATAGGGTTTGCCTCGATTACACCGAAGGTAACGAGGTTGAACACGCCCTCAGTAGGCTGAGAGATATTATCAATACGTCCACCCAAGTCGAGAGATACGTTCAGATACTTGGATACATCGATATCAATGTTAGAACGGAGATTCCAGCGGTTCAGTACGTGCTGTGTGCTGTAACCATCATTCATTTCTGTACCCTCGGTATTCCACATACCCTCCTGGCGCAGGTAAGAGAAGCTTACATAGTAGCGGGCACGCTGGTTACCGCCACTAATCTGCAGGTTGGTGCGATACTGCGGTGCAGCTTCACGATACAACTGGTCTGCCCAAGATGTATTGAAGTACTGGTACTTGCGGATATCATCGTCAGCAAACTTTCCACCATCGCATACATACTTGTAGTTGTCGAGCTGCTCCTGGGTGTACATCGGATCCATACCGCTCAGATAGCGTACCTGGTTACGGGTCATCGCCATGTTGTAAGAGTTCTGAACCTCCATCTTGTTGGCGAGGGTCTGGAAACCGACTTCCTGAGTGAAATCAATCTTAGTCTTACCGGCATTACCGCGCTTGGTAGTAACCAAAATCACACCATTGGCACCACGCATACCATAGATAGAAGAAGCGGCAGCATCCTTCAGTACGGTGATGCTCTCGATAGGATAAGCATCGAGGAAGGAGAGGTCACGCTCTACGTTATCCACGATGATCAGTGGAGAACGGGCACTCTGGTTGGTGGTACGGATACCACGGATAAAGAGGAAGCTCTCCGACCATCCTGGCTCAGAAGACCATTCGTAAGTCTCCACACCATTCAGTGTTGAGGTGAAGGCATTCTGAAGAATAGTAACAGGATGCTTCTGCAATTCCTCGCCTGAAACAACCGAACGGGAATCAGTCAAGATTTTCTTTTTCTGCTCGCCGAAAGGAACAGGAGCGAGATGCTCATACTCGTCAGCATCATCTTCCATCTTGATGACGTATGTACCGTCAAAAGTGGTCACCTTCTCCTGCGCATTCTTGTAACCTACGCTACTTACGCAGATTTCATCGCTAGGAGTTACCTTCTTCAATGTAAAGTAACCTTCCTTGTCGGTCAGGGCAATGCGGCTTTCCTCTGCCACGTTGACAACAGCTCCAGGGATTGGTTCACCCTGGCTGTTGACGATTCGGCCTTTGAGCACCTGCTCCTGTGCCAAGACTGAGCTTGAAGCACAGAGAAGTGCACTCAGCATCAAGACTTTGCTTGATGAAGATACCTTATTATATATATTCTGAATATTATTCATACGATTCTATCATTAAAAGAGTTATTCTTTCCAACCATCGTTCTGGAAGTCCTGACCAATCTTCCAAACCTCAGCCTCTGGGATTGGATAGAGGTAGAACTTGTCTTGCCACTTGCGCTGCTGGGCTACCTTACGGGTAATAGTACCATCTGCTGCCACGTTTACACCGTAGATATCACGGCCGAGTGCATCACCTGCCACATTCCAGCGACGAACATCCCACCAGCGGTGCTCCTCGAAAGCAAGTTCGATGGTACGCTCCTTGTGGATGAAGTTGCGCATAGCTGACTGAGAATTCAAGTCTGCACGGTCGGCTACATTACCGATGATACCGCCACGATGACGAATCTGGTCGAGCAGGTTGCAAACCTGTGTCTTGTTGCCTGCATAGTCAGCCTCGTTCAATGCCTCAGCATAGTTCAGAAGCAGTTCGCTATAGGTAAAGATCTTCCAGAGGCGCTTGGCTGTACCGCTGTGGTTGCTGCTCAGGATGGTCTCAGGAATATACTTGCGTACATAATAACCTGTTGGAGTAGCATTCTGGTTGCCGATAGGATTATCGCGATGACCATAAACCACATCAATGACATTGGTCTTGGTGCTGGTAGCCTGACCCCACTCACAACCATTGTAAAGAATGGTAGCTGCGAGGCGTGGATCACGGTTCTTCCACATCTTCTGCTCTGTATAACCGCTCTCTTCGTTGATGGTAGGCTTGCCGTTTACATAAACCGGAGCACCTGTTGCATCATACTGCTTGAAAGGAGCTGAACCATCTTCCATATCATACATATCTACGAGGTTCTGGCTTGGGCAAAGACCACCCTGTCCACCTTCACCTACTGGAGTATCGGTAGAAATACCGCTCCAACCGATGGCTACATCGTTGCGGAAGAAGATAACCTCAGGGTTCTTGTCAGTATAAGTGTTGAGCAACCAGGCATTGTTGTAGGCTGCTACACCACCGTTGGTACGGTCTTCCAATCTATAATTCTCACCATAGTCAGCGATGAAGCCCGCAGCTGCGTCTGCAGCCTGCTGCCAGGTAACACCGCTCTGTGCTGAGTAGCGTGGACTTGCCATATAGAGCATCATGCGAACATAGAGGGCACGTGCTGTAGGCTGGTTCACCTCACCTGCATAAGTAGCATCGCTGGTCTCTGCATAAGTCTTCAGACTGCTCTCGCATTCCTTCACCTCCTTGAAGAGATAATCCATGAAGGTCCTGAGGTCTGGGCGCTCAGTATAACCTGTCATCAAGTCACCATTAGGGTCGAGCTCGGTAGTAACCAATGGCACCGGACCGTAGCGGAGGAACAGTAGAAATAGGCACGGAGGAAACGGGCCTCTGCAATATAGTTTGCCTTACGTGAATTGTAAAGTTCTACGTCAATATCTGCAGGGCGAAGCTTGTTCTCTGTGTCCTGCTCCAATGTGTTGATGGTGATATTGCACTTGCGAATACCACGATAGCGACTCTCCCAAGGAGAAGTCAACTCTGCTGCACCGCCACCACCATAATAGTTACCTATATTGAATGTGGTACGTGTACCTGATGTACCGATACTTGATTCAGCCAGGTCGGTAGCAGCATCCATCCATGAGTTGTTCACGCGGTTGGCACCGTGAAGCAGGAAGTTGTAAGTATTGTGGTTCTCTTCCAACAGAGTGAAGTTACCCAACACCTCAGCTTTTGTCAACTCATTGCTTGGCTGCTTGTCGAGGAAATTGCCGAAGGCGTCTTCGCAAGAGGTGAGCGTCATTGCTCCCATAACGAGCGCCAAAGCAAATATACTATATTTCTTCATTTTCGATTCTTTTTGAATGTTCTTGAATTAGAATACGACATTGAAACCTACGTTGACGGTCTTCAAGAGTGGGTAACGGTTTGAACCGTTGCTCTCTGGGTCAACCAAGTCGTCGAGATGATCCCATGTAAAGAGGTTGTTGGCATTGATGTAGAAGCGGGCATTGCTCATACCGATATGCTTGATCAACTCCTTAGGGAATGTATAGCTCAACTCGATGTTCTTCAGACGGACGAATGAACCGTTCTTCAGGAAGAATGAGTTCTGGCGCTGGTTGTGGTCACCGTTGCTTCCGTAATGGAGCAATGGATAGGTAGCAGAAGCCAGGTTCTCTGCCTCGCTCTTTGCAGGGTTCCAGCGGTTCAGGTGGATATCCTTTACCTTACCGTTGTTCTGGAAGGCGAACATCGCATCGCTGTCGTAGTAACGGGATACATGATCTACACCCTGGAACATTACTTCGAAACCGATGCCCTTATAGTTAGCGCCGAGTGTCAGAGCGTATGTGTTCTCTGGAATATCGCTGTAGCCGATGAATGTCTCATCACGGTCATCGATGAAGCCATCGTTATTCATATCCTTGTACTTCAGGTCACCAACCTTTACGTTTCCGTAGGTTGATACAGGGAAGTTAGGATTATCCAAGTCGGCCTGTGTTACGAAGCCCTCGCATACCAAACCGAAGTACTGGTTGATTGGGTGACCTTCGCGCTTGCGGTAAGCGGTCTTGTAAGCAGGCTCATCCATATTCTTGATCTTGTTGGCTGCATGAGAGAAGGTTGCACCGATATTATAGGTGAAGTCCTTGCCGATGTGATTGAAGTGATGGAGTTCCAACTCGTAACCCTTGTTCTGGGTCTTACCGAGGTTTCCGGCTGCCATTGTTACACCTACCCATTGTGGACGGCTCAAATATTCTGTAAGGATGTCGTTACGGTTCTCAATGAAGTAGTCGAAGTTACCGGTCAGCATACCGTTGAACAAGCCGAACTCAAGACCGACGTTGAACTTCTTGGCACGCTCCCAGGTTACACCATAGTTAGGATACTGGCTCTCGAAGATACCGGTCTGACCAGTGTTACCGAAGTAGTAATCGTTAGTAATCTGGTTCCACTTCTCCTCATAGAGGAAGCGCTGAGCTACACCACCTACGGTATAAACGTCGTTACCGACCTCACCGTAAGATGCACGGATCTTCAAGTTGTTCAACCAGTTTTCTGTTGGCTTCATAAACTCTTCCTGAGTTACACGCCAACCGAGTGAGAATGCAGGGAAGAAACCGAAGCGCTTGCCCTTGAGGAAGTTCTCTGAACCGTTGTAACCAACGTTAACCTCAGCCAAATACTTGTCATCATAACCGTAAGTTACACGACCTACGAGACCCTGATAGCGCTTAGCCAGGTCTGAATTGTAACGGTAGTCGTTCTGGTTGTAAAGTACCATACCTGTAACGTCGTGTTTACCAAACTTGCGGGCGTAGTTGATTTGACCCTCCATATAGAGTTTGTATGTAGTAGAAGAAGCCTTAGAGTAGGCCAGGTCGCCATCTACATTATACTTGGTATAAGCATCAGCACTGGTAAAGTTGTTGCGGTCGTTCAACTCATAAGTTGCAAAAGCTGCACCGAATGTCTTCTTATAATAAGAATCGTAGTCGAATGAAACCATACCACGGGCAGAAAGACCAGGAGTCAACCAGTCCATCTTGTAGTCTGCGATGAAGTTGGTCTCATTGATGGTATTGGTTCCACGATAGTATCCACCCTTGGCGAGGGCAGCTACTACGTTGTCCTGATATACGGCTGTACCACCATAGAGAGTCTTGGTTGTCTCACCATTCTGTACCTCATAAGATACAGGGAAGATCCAACCTGGAGTATGGTTGATACGTGCGAAGATATCATAGTTGGTAGAACTCTCGTTAGTGTTTGAACCATGACGGTTCTCGAAACGAGTACCGAAGTTTACGCTGAATGTCAAATCCTTAGAGAGGAAGAAGTCCATATTGGCACGGAAAGCGTAACGGTTGTAGCCTGGGCTTGAAGAGTTGCCGTATGTATCCTGGCTGAGGTTCTTGATCAAAGATCCCTGGTTGTACATTTCACCAGATACATAATAGCGCATACGTTTCGTACCACCACGTACACTTACATTATAGCGCTGAGAAGGAGCCCAGTTGTTGAGCACCTCATCATACCAATCTACATTAGGATAGAGAAGCGCATCAGCACCTGTCAATTCGCCGGCACAGCTCTTGCGGTACATCTCGATGTCAGAAGCTGTATACTGTGATGGAAGACCATCGTTCTTCAGAGCCTCCTCCAGGAGAGTTACAGAGTCATAAGAGTTCAGATAGTGTGGCTTACGGGTTGGAGTACCCCACATAAAGTTGCTGGTCAAACTAACCTCTGGCTTCATATCCTTACCACGCTTAGTAGTAACGAGGATGACACCATTCGCACCACGCACACCATAAACGGCTGTAGCAGAAGCATCCTTCAATACAGAGATACTCTCGATATCATCAGGAGCAACCTGAGTGAAAGCA
>ERZ779830.308-NODE-308-length-11505-cov-2.59162_pt1 | contig 11505 bp, 10 predicted proteins | sample MGYA00511251_ERZ779830 | MGnify/ENA primary metagenome ERZ779830 (study PRJEB29588, sample SAMEA2146731) | human gut metagenome | biome: human gut; feature: human-associated habitat; material: faeces | place: Denmark | collected 2008/2010 ... | reverse complement strand
ACAATCTCCATGTCCGCAAACTTACCCGTAAGGATATTTATCAGGGCGGATACGGGCAGAAGATTTTCGACCTCATCAATAATACATACAAGCATCTCTATGGCTATTCTGAACTCTCGCAGAAGCAGATAGACCAGTATATCAAGATGTATTTAGCTTTGCTCGATCTGAACTTTGTGACTGCCATCGAGGATTGGACTACAGAGGATCATAAGATGATAGGAATTGGTATTACGATGCCTTCTCTTACCAAAGCCTTGCAGAAATGCCATAGGGGCAGACTGTTTCCTTTCGGTTGGTGGCATCTGCTGCGTGCCATCAAGTTCCATAAGACCAAGATCGTTGACCTCCTGCTCATCGGTATCCAGCCGGAATACCGTGCCAAGGGTGCCAATGCGCTGCTTTTTGCCGACCTGATTCCTATCTATCAGAAGTATGGAATCGAGTGGGGAGAAACACAGGTGGAAATGGAAGACAATGTTGCTGTGCAGGGACAATGGGGCGTCTTAGACCCAATCCTTCACAAGCGCCGCAACTGTTATATTAAGAAAATCAAGTAAATAGCAACTGTTCGTATAAAATAAAATCAGAATTACAAGGAGGAATTTATGCCTGAAGATAAAAACTTGAATGAAAAGGGTGCTGCTGAAGAACTGGCAAATACCCCTCAGGAGCAACCTGTAGAATATACAGATGACAACATCCGGCACTTGAGTGATATGGAGCATGTGCGTACCCGTCCAGGTATGTACATCGGACGTTTGGGCGATGGCAATCTGCCCGAAGACGGTATCTATGTGCTCTTGAAAGAGGTGGTGGACAACTCCATCGACGAGTTCAAGATGGGCGCCGGAGCGCGACTCGAAATCGACATCGAGGACAATCTTCGTGTCAGCGTGCGCGATTATGGCCGAGGCATTCCGCAGGGCAAGCTTGTCGAGGCTGTCAGCGTGCTCAATACTGGTGGCAAGTACGACAGCAAGGCCTTCAAGAAGAGTGTGGGCCTGAATGGTGTGGGTGTGAAGGCGGTCAATGCCCTCAGCTCTCATTTCGAGGTGAAGTCTTTCCGCGAGGGAAAGGTGCGCCATCTTGTCTTCGAACGGGGCATTCTGAAGAGCGACAAGACCTCAAAGACCGAGGATGAGAACGGAACCTACATCTTTTTCGAGCCCGACAACACTCTCTTCAAGAACTACAGCTTCCACGATGACATCGTGGAGACGATGCTTCGCAACTACACCTATCTCAATACGGGCCTTACCATCATGCACAATGGTCGTCGCATCCTGAGCCGCCACGGTTTGCAGGATCTTCTTACCGACAACATGACCAATGACGGTCTCTACGACATCATCCACATGAAGGGCGAGGACATCGAGGTGGCTTTCACCCACACCAACCAGTATGGCGAGGAGTACTATTCCTTTGTCAACGGTCAGCACACCACGCAGGGCGGAACTCATCAGAGCGCCTTCAAGGAGCACATTGCCAAGACCATCAAGGAATTCTTCGGTAAGTACGAGTATGGCGACATTCGCAACGGCCTGGTGGCAGCCATAGCCATCAATGTCGAGGAACCCGTCTTCGAGAGTCAGACGAAGATCAAGCTCGGCAGTACCACGATGACTCCCAATGGCGGCGAGACCATCAACAAGTATGTGGGCGATTTTCTGAAGAAAGAGGTGGACAACTATCTGCATATCCATAAAGACGTGGCCGAGGTGCTGGAGAGCAAGATCAAGGAGAGTGAGCGCGAGCGAAAGGCGATGGCTGGCGTCACCAAGCTGGCGCGCGAGCGTGCCAAGAAGGCCAATCTGCACAATCGCAAGTTGCGCGACTGCCGCATCCATTTCAGCGACGCCAAGAACGAACGCAAGGAGGAAAGCTCCATCTTCATTACAGAGGGCGATTCTGCCAGCGGAAGCATCACCAAGAGCCGCGACGTGAACACCCAGGCTGTGTTCTCCCTTCGCGGTAAGCCGCTCAACAGCTTTGGTCTTACCAAGAAAGTGGTGTACGAGAACGAGGAATTCAATCTTCTCCAGGCAGCCCTCGATATAGAGGACGGTCTCGACTCGCTGCGTTACAACAAGGTTGTCGTGGCTACCGATGCCGATGTCGACGGAATGCACATCCGTCTGCTTATCATCACCTTCTTCCTGCAGTTCTTCCCCGACCTCATCAAGAAAGGCCATGTCTACGTGCTGCAGACGCCTTTGTTCCGTGTGCGCAACAAGCGAACCAAGATAAAGAACAAGCAGGCCATAGCCGATGCCGACGCCAAGTTGGGGCCGAAGGAGAAGAAGAGCGACTTCATCACGCACTATTGCTATAGCGACGAGGAGCGCCAGCAGTCCATCCGCGACTTGGGACCTGATCCTGAAATCACCCGATTCAAGGGTCTCGGCGAGATTTCTCCCGAAGAGTTTGCCCATTTCATCGGTCCTGACATGCGACTGGAACAAGTCACTCTGCACAAAACCGACCAGGTGCAGAAACTCTTAGAGTACTACATGGGCAAGAACACCATGGAGCGCCAGAACTTCATTATCGACAACTTGGTGATCGAGGAAGATATTCCAGATGAAGACTCTGATCCGCTGGATTAGAATTGATAGTCACGGGTTAACAAAAAGGCACGGATTTGTCTTAACTCCTCAGCGACCGTAGGGAGCGATAACTCCTTTAACTTCTGAGCTTGCGAAACTCAAGTAAAATAAGAATTTATGAAGAAATATCTATTGTTTGCACTGGTAGCATTCCTGGCAGTAACTTCTGCCAGTGCCCAGATGCGCATCAGAATGGGCAAGAACAGCCCGATAGAGAAGTTGGGCAGGGCAGAGATAGCCATTGCCAATCTCTATGTCGACAGCGTCGACGAGAACAAGCTTGTCGAGGACGCCATTCGTGGCATGTTGGAGAAGCTCGACCCGCATTCCTCTTACACCACAGCCAAGGAGACACAGGCGATGAATGAGTCGCTCAACGGCTCTTTTGATGGCATCGGTGTGCAGTTTAACATGGTCGACGACTCACTCCTCGTCATTCAGCCCGTTGTCAACGGGCCTTCCGAGAAAGTGGGCATCATTGCCGGCGACCGCATTGTGGCAGTCAACGACACAGCCATCGCAGGCGTCAAGATGAGCAAGGAAGAAATCATGAAGCGCCTTCGCGGACCCAAGGGAACCATAGTCAACCTCACTGTTGTGCGCCGTGGCATCAAGGACAAGCTTTCCTTCCGTGTCAAGCGCGACAAGATACCAGTCACCACGATGGATGCAGCCTATATGATTCGCCCCGGAATCGGATACATCCGTCTGGGCAGCTTCGGAATGACCAGCCACAAGGAGGTTTCTGTCGCTATGGACTCGCTCAAGAAGAAAGGCATGAAAGACCTCATCTTCGATCTTCAGGACAATGGTGGAGGCTATCTTCAGACGGCAGCCAAGATAGCCAACGAGTTCTTGGAGAAAGGCGACCTCATCGTCTACACCAATGGCCGTACAGCGCCTCGACAGGAGTTCCGTGCTGAGGCCAACGGACGCTGGCGCAAGGGCAAGCTCGTGGTTCTCACCAACGAGTTCTCGGCTTCGGCTGCCGAGATCGTGTCGGGTGCCATACAAGACCAGGACCGAGGCGTTGTCGTTGGTCGTCGCACTTTTGGCAAGGGATTGGTGCAGCGTCCTCTTACCTTTGAGGATGGAAGCGAGATACGTCTCACCATAGCCCATTACTATACGCCGAGCGGCCGATGCATTCAGAAGCCTTACAAGAAAGGCGAGCGCGAGGATTATGCCATGGATCTCGACAACCGCTACAAGCACGGCGAGTTCACCAACCAGGACAGCATCCATCTGTCCGACTCTCTGAAGTATTACACCCTGCGCAAGCATCGTGTGGTTTATGGCGGCGGAGGCATCATGCCCGATTATTTCGTGCCGCTCGATACGACCAAGTACACCAAGATGCACCGCTTGCTTACAGCCAAGAGCATCGTCATCAACCACAGCCTGAAGTTCATCGACGCCCATCGCCAAGAACTGAAGAGCCAGTACAAGGATTTTGGTAAGTTCCTGGCAAGCTATGAGGTTCCTCAGAGCCTTGTAGAGGAAATCATCGCCGATGGCAAGAAAGAGAAAATAGAGCCCCGTGACGCCGCCGAATTGGCTCAGACGAGGAAATACCTGTCCATACAGCTCAAAGCCCTTGTAGCGCGAGATATTTGGGATATGAGCCAGTATTTCCAGGTTTGGAACGAGACGAACGAGATTGTGATGCGTGCGGTGAAGCTGCTCACTACGGGGAAATAGCATAAGTGGGAGAGCCAAATCTTCCAATATTCCAGTTCTTCCAATATTCCAATAAGCATTTGATTTTTCAAACCCTTTTTAGAGACTCTATAACTACTTAATAATTAAATAGTTATATATATATAATAAAAGAAAATGGAAAATGCAAAAAAATAATTGGAAGAATTGGAATTGGAAGATTCGATAAGGTTTACTTCCTCTAAAAGGCTTATTCTCAAATGGTTAGCTTCTCTGTTCGTATTCCAGTTACAGGGGCAGCAGAGGACAAATCCACTAAAAAGAGAGGATTTTGACACTTGAAACAGTGCAAAATCCCCTCTTTTTTATTTTTTATAGTTGGGAAAATATTTTTTCCCAGTTGGATAAATCAAATGGAGTCTCTTTAAAAATTAATTTTTCCCGTGCATTTTGTCCCATTTCAGGTAGATTCCTGCAAGAATTGTGCCCGAAATGCTGTGCCAGGCGCAACTAATGGCACAAGGAAGTACGGCAAGTGGCTGGGCGGCAAAGAAGTTTCCGGCCAGGACGGTGGCAAGACCGGCGTTCTGCATTCCCACCTCGATGCTGATGGTGCGCTTCTTGGCTGTGTTGAAGCCAGCCAGCTTACCGGCCAGCCAGCCGAGGCAATAGCCCAGGGTGTTGTGGCAGAAGACGACGGCAAAGGTCCAGAGGAAGAGCATCATGCCGCGTGCCACGAGGTCGTCGTGAACGGTAGAGATAACGCCGCCCACGATGATTGCCAGGCAGGTGACGCTGATGCCGGGCATCAGGCTCTGAATGGTGGGGAAACACTCCCTCTTGCCGTAAATGTAGTTGAGTGTGCAGCCGATGGCTACAGGGATGATGGTGACGAGCAGAATGCCCTGGAACATGCCGATGGCGTCGATATGGATGATTTCGCCGGCTGTAATCTTCATCAGCAGCGGCGTCATGACAGGAGCGAGGATGGTGGAGGCACAGGTCATTCCCACCGAGAAAGCCACGTCGCCATGACAGAGATAGCTCATGATGTTGCTCGACACACCGCCAGGACAACAGCCCACGAGCAGAATGCCGAGGGCAAGGGCAGGGTCGAGGTGCCATACGTGGACAAGGAGGTAGGCCACGCCCGGCATGATGATGAACTGGGCGCAGGCACCGATGAAGACATCAAGGGGGCGTTGCGCCAAAATCTTGAAATCGTTGGTGGTGAGAGTCAGTCCCATGGTGAGCATGATGATGCCGAGAATGACGGTCTGGGTGATTCCGCGTACCCAGTCGAAGGTATGTGGGAAGAAGAATGTGAATACAGCTACTCCTATCACGAAGATGGAGGTGTAATTGGCCAGCAAACGGCTGAGCGCCTGAAATAAATGTAACATAACCTATATATTTTTAGAATGTTTGTCGCCCTCTTATATACGTTCTGTTCGGAATGTGGGTGCAAAAGTAGTGATTATATTTATTGTGAGCAAAGGTTTTTGTCGATTTTTTCGTGAATTCCTTTTTATTTCTGATACAATTGTGTAACTTTGCACAAAATATAAGATATTACGGAATGAACGAAGATTTTGACATAAGAAATGAGTCGGTTTCGCCTGCCGAAAAGGAATTCGAGAAGGCGCTGCGACCCTTGAAGTTCTCTGACTTCAGCGGACAGACGGGCGTGGTGGACAACCTGCAGGTGTTTGTCGAGGCTGCCAAGTATCGCGGCGAACCGCTCGATCATACACTGCTGCACGGTCCACCAGGACTGGGCAAGACGACGCTGAGCAACATCATCGCCAACGAGCTGGGCGTGGGACTGAAGATTACATCGGGCCCTGTGCTCGACAAGCCGGGCGATCTGGCAGGCATTCTTACCTCGCTGGAACCCAACGACGTGCTCTTCATCGACGAGATTCACCGTCTGTCGCCCGTAGTGGAAGAATATCTCTACTCAGCCATGGAGGACTATCGCATCGACATCATGATCGACAAGGGTCCGTCGGCCCGCAGCATTCAGATCGACCTCAATCCCTTTACCCTTGTAGGAGCCACTACCCGCAGCGGTTCGCTCACAGCGCCTCTGCGTGCCCGTTTCGGCATCAACCTGCACTTGGAGTACTACAATCCGCCAACGTTGCAAAAGATCGTGAAGCGCAGCGCCATGCTCCTGAAAGTGCCTATCGAGGAAGAGGCTGCGGCTGAGATTTCGCGCCGCTCACGCCCCGTATCGCCAACTCGCTGCTGCGCCGTGTGCGCGACTTCGCCCAGGTGAAGGGCAACGGCACCATTACCTACGACATTGCTGAGTTCTCGCTCCGTGCGCTCAACATCGACCAGTATGGTCTGGACGAGATCGACAACAAGATTCTCACCACCATCATCGACAAGTTTCATGGCGGACCGGTGGGCGTGGGAACGATTGCCACAGCCATCGGCGAGGATGCCGGAACCATCGAGGAGGTGTACGAGCCTTACCTCATCATGGAGGGATTCATCAAGCGAACCTCGCGCGGCCGCATGGCCACTAAGCTTGCCTACGACCATCTGGGACGCAATCCCTATGGCAGCAACATCATGCAGGGAGACTTGTTTGAGTGAAGAATTTGATAGAAGAACTTTAACTACATGAAGATAGGAATATTTACGGGAACTTTCGACCCATTTACAATCGGGCATCAAAATATAGCAGAACGTGCGCTCCCCATGTTTGATAAATTGGTGATAGCTGTAGCGATGAGTAAGCTCAAACATGCCACGGAAGAGATTTCTCAGCGTGTGGAGAGCATCAAGAAGGTGTTTCCTCAGGAGTGTACAGAGCTGATAGATGTGCAAGATGCTTCGAAGGGTTATCGCATGGAGGTAGTAGCCTACGACGATCTTACCATCGACCTGGCGCATCGTCTTGGAGCCAAGTTTCTGGTGAGAGGCGTGAGGAGTGCAAAAGACTTTGAGTACGAGCGTGAGCAGGCCGACATCAACAAGCAGTTGGGTGGTGTGGAGACTATTCTCCTTTTCTCCGATCCCCGCTACAGCAGCATCAGTTCTACGCTCGTCAGGGAGTTGAGATTCTTCGGAAGAGAAGTGGATGAATTTCTGCCTAAGAAGTGAAGAGTGAAGAATTCAAAAGCTTAAAAAGATAATAAAAAAATATATAGTATAAATGGAGAATAGGAACGAAAAGGTGTTGTCTTAACTCCTTTAACTCCTTAACTCCTTAACTCCATAAGAAGTATGATAACATATAGTGTAGAAGGCGTGAAAATGCCTAAAATCAAGAAGCGCGAAACCAGCGCATGGATTCGTAAAGTGGCTGCTTCACACGGACGCAAAGTGGGCGAGGTGGGCTACATGTTTGTAGACGACGAGAAGATTCTCGAGGTCAACAACGAGTATTTGGGCCATGATTATTACACCGATGTCATCACCTTCGATTACGATGAGGGCGATGTCATCAACGGCGATATTGTCATCTCGCTCGATACTGTGCGCACCAATGCCGAGCAGTTCGGCAAGACCTACGACGACGAGTTGCATCGTGTCATCATTCACGGCATCCTGCACCTGTGCGGCATCAACGACAAGGGCCCGGGCGAGCGCGAGATCATGGAGGAGAACGAGAACAAGGCTCTCGCCATGCTCGAAGGTGCTTCGATATTGAAATAGTAAAATAAACAGCAACCTATTTGTGTTGTGATAGGTTGGCATTTGGCAAAATTACAGGAGATTAAAATTATGGCAACAGCAATTAAAGCTATACCAACGTTACATGGCAAAGAAGCTAAAGAGTTTTTGCGTCATGCAGAAGAGGCCGAGCGCAATTTTAAGGGTTTCAATAATATAGAAGAACATCCTTATTGCGTAATGGCGCGTAGTATTTTAGAAAAGGCTGGAATGAAGTAAGAAAGGGGTATTATGTTTCTGAATTCACAATGCTTTTTCGGTGAATTGACAGATGATTTATTATCTATCTGTCAACCCTTTTCGTGTGGCAATGAAGATTTAGATGATTTCTTCAGGAATGATGCCACACGATATGCTTATTATTTGATGGGAAAATCTTATTGCTTTCGCAAAACAGATGACCCTACCAAGATAGTTTGTACTTTTACTGTTTCTAATGATAGTATTCGTATTTACGATCTACCAAGAAGTCGTAAAGATTATATGAAAAGTCTTACTCATCATGAGAAACCTCTTCGCCGTTATCCGGGTGTTTTGATTGGTCGATTGGGAGTGAATAAAGATTTTTGTGGAAAAGGAATCGGAAGCGAGGTTATAGACTTTATTAAGGGTTGGTTCATGTCACATGACAATAAATCTGGTTGTCGCTTTGTTATCGTAGATGCTATCAACGTTCCAGAGGTTATCTCTTTTTATCAGAAGAATGGGTTCCAACCTTTGTTTTCTTCTGAAGAACAAGAATTCCTTTATACAGGAGGAAAGAAAGGACAACCTATTAAAATGGCTACAAGGCTCATGTACTTTGATCTGTTGTGGATGAGACAATAACCGCCCATTATTTACCCCTTTTTCGACTAACCGACTTTTCATTAACTTCCACTTAAATCAAAAGGCTGTTTTTACGTAAACAGCTTGTTTATAGAAGGTTGTAGTTTTGTGTTATATACACGAATCCACTATTTTACTAAGTGAAATAGCTTTTGTTTGATTTTTTAGCTATCTTTGCAGAAGATTAGCTGCACTCGGCAATTTGAAAGCAAGCTTTCATTGCGCTCATTTGCAAAATCTTTGCAAAAGAAAAGATTAGCTGCATTCGGCAAAAAATAATATCAATATAACTTATGAAACATTTAGCATTATCCTGCGTGTTGTCGCTGACAACCGTTTTCTCAGTTCAGGCGCAGCAGATGCCCGTCTATTTGGACGACACAAAGCCCGTAGAGCAACGCATCGAGGACGCCCTCTCCCGCATGACCTTGCAGGAGAAAATAAGAGTTATTCACGCACAGAGCAAGTTTTCATCGGCTGGAGTTCCACGATTGGGATTTCCTGACTTCTGGACTGACGATGGTCCACACGGTGTGCGCCCCGACGTGCTGTGGGACGAATGGGACCAGGCAGGACAGACCAACGACTCGTGTGTGGCTTTCCCTGCCCTTACCTGTCTTGCAGCCTCCTGGAACCCTCAGATGAGCCGTATCTACGGCGAGGCATTGGGCGAGGAGGCTCTCTATCGTGGCAAGGACATGATCTTGGGACCCGGCGTCAACATCTACCGCACTCCCCTCAACGGACGTAACTTCGAGTACATGGGCGAAGACCCTTATCTCGCCTCTGTCATGGTAGTGCCCTACGTACAGGGACTGCAGTCGAAGGGCGTGTCGGCATGCGTGAAGCACTATTGTCTGAACAACGACGAGGAATATCGCCATCAGGTGAACGTGAAGGTGAGCGACCGTGCCCTGCACGAAATCTATCTGCCTGCCTTCAAGACTGCCGTTGAGCAAGGCAAGGCATGGGCCATCATGGGCGCATACAACCTGTATCGCAACGAGCACAACTGTCATAACCAGTACACCCTGAACAAGATTCTGAAGAACGACTGGCACTTTGACGGAGTGGTGGTGAGCGACTGGGGTGGAGCCCACGACACCGACCAGGCTGTGAAGAACGGACTCGACATGGAGTTCGGCTCCTGGACCAACGGATTGAGCTGGGGCGCCTCCAACGCCTACGACAGCTATTATCTCGCCCGTCCCTATCTGAAGGCCATACAGGAAGGCAAATACACCACAAGTGAGCTCGACGAGAAGGTGCGTCGCGTGCTGCGACTCTTCTATCGCACCACGATGAACCGCCATCGTCCTCACGGCTTCCTCTGTTCCGACGGACATTACGCCACAGCCCGACAGATAGCCGAGGAAGGCATCGTGCTGTTGCAGAACCGCAACCGTGTGCTGCCCATCAACACCCAGAAGGTGCGCCATTTGCTCGTGGTGGGCGAGAACGCCATCAAGATGATGACCGTGGGCGGAGGCAGCTCCTCGCTCAAGGTACAGCGGGAGATTTCCCCTCTGCAGGGCCTGCAGGCACGACTGGCCAAAGACGGCGTGGAGGTTGATTTTGCCCGAGGCTATGTGGGCGATGTGACTGGCGCTTACAATGGCGTCACCACAGGTCAGAACCTGGAAGACAAGCGCAGCGAGGCAGAACTCATCGCTGAGGCTGTAGAGAAGGCGAAAGCGGCCGACTGTGTCATCCTCTTCGGCGGACTCAACAAGAGCGACTATCAGGACTGCGAGGGCCACGACCGACAGCAGTACGAGTTGCCCTATGCGCAGGACAAGCTTATCACAGCTCTGGCTGCTGCCAACAAGAACTTCGTCTATGTCAACATCTCGGGCAATGCTGTGGCCATGCCTTGGCGCGACAAGGTTCCCGCCATCGTGCAGGGCTGGTATTTAGGCTCTGAGGCGGGCGAGGCTTTGGCTTCTGTCCTCACGGGCGACGCCAACCCATCGGGCAAGCTGCCCTTCACCTGGGTGAAGTCTTTGCAGAATGTGGGCGCCCATGCCCTCAACACCTATCCCGGAACCTGGCGAAAGGAGGGTGGATCCAAGACCGAGGGCAACATCATCGACGAGGAATACAAAGAAGGCATCTATGTGGGCTATCGCTGGGCCGACCTCAAGAAGCAGCGTCCTGTGTTCGCCTTCGGACACGGTTTGAGCTACACCCAGTTCGCCATCAGCAATCTGCGTGCCGACAAGGCATCGATGACAGCTGCCGACTCCATCACCTTCACCGTACAGGTAAAGAACATCGGTCAGCGTGCCGGATCTGAGACCGTACAGCTCTATGTGCACGATGCCAAGGCCTCGGTCGACCGTCCGCTCAAGGAGCTGAAAGGCTTCAGCAAGGTGAGTCTGCAGCCTGGCGAGAGCAAGGACGTCAGCATCACCCTTGGCAAGGACGCCCTCAGCTTCTACGACGAGACCACAGCAAGCTGGAAGGCTGAGCCAGGACTGTTTGAGGCCTGGGTAGGCAATGCCTCCGACAATCTGAAGTTGCGTAAATCTTTCCAACTGAAATAATCCCCAAATAATCATTAAACTTAAGCTGGGTTCAGAAGTTATAGAAGTTAAAGAAGTTATGGTCGTTAGAAGTTAAAGCCAACAGCCTTTTTGGTTGAAGATTTAGCTGTAAAGCATATGGCTTTAACTTCTCTAACTTCTTTAAATTCTTTAACTTCCCCATTTGCGAAAGT
>ERZ779830.307-NODE-307-length-11535-cov-4.97822_pt1 | contig 11535 bp, 11 predicted proteins | sample MGYA00511251_ERZ779830 | MGnify/ENA primary metagenome ERZ779830 (study PRJEB29588, sample SAMEA2146731) | human gut metagenome | biome: human gut; feature: human-associated habitat; material: faeces | place: Denmark | collected 2008/2010 ... | reverse complement strand
ATTCCAATTTGTGAGTTTTAAAATCCTTTGTATATAAAGAACATTTTTTTATATCTACATTTTTTTTCCATTTTATATTTGCAAAGAATGCATAACTAAGCATAGTTTCTACAATATAACCGCTCAAATAGTAAATATCTAATTTTAACCTTTGCTTTTTAGCTAGTAAAGGTTTATTGTTACCTATTGTACTAAGTTTTTCAAACATTAATTGGCATGTTTCCAAATGTCGTAAAGCGGAATGATAATACTCTGTAAATTTCATAAAATATTCTTGATGTATATCACCAATACAGCGTCCCCACTATATTACAAGTAGTTACACCTATCAGTTTTTGAAAAAAGTTATATTGTATCATGCTTACTGAGATTCGAGAGATTCGTGTTCAAAAATCAACCTGCACGCGAATTGCTTATTGGGGGTACTGAACACGAATTGCACGAATTACACGAATATGTTGCTTGAGAACGAAAAAAATAGTAAGTTTCTAAAAATCCATGAGATCAGTGAGATCCGTATGGGAAAATTCAACATTCCTCACTCTGCTCTCAAGGAGCCTATCACAAACCTTTCGAAGCTCGCCTTATAGCCGCCGTCCATCGGGCAGGGATCGTCGGGATAGGACTTGTGATACTCCTCTTCCATGTTGTCAAGATAGTCCATTATCTGCATCACCTGGTCTTTGGTGCAGTGATGCTTCTTCAGCGAAGAACGAAGCAGGCAGTAAGACTGGGTATGACTGGCATAACCCTCTTAGACATGCTTGACTGAATTCTCATTCATGTGGCCAGCCACCTTTAAGGTGCGTACCACATTAGTACTGTCGCCGAGGATGGTATCCGTCAAAGCGCCCAGTGCCTTTTGTGTTTTTGTAAATCGTTTCATTTCTTAATATATTTAAAAATTCTAATCTTTTCTGTTAAGCTATCGTAAATTACCGCATTTTTGTACCTATATATGTAGGTACAGGATTCTTGGCGGTCTCAACCTTTTTTCTTAAATTCGCAGCAGCTTTCAAGAACGAGGGCTGAAGCAATCTTAAGTTACCGATTGGTGAACAACGGGGTGAACACTTGCCCCAAGCATTCACCTTTTCGGCTCAGGGGTGAACCCTAGTAAAAAGAACTTTGTATATACAGCGCATGCTAGAAATATAAGAGTCTCTATTATAATGGGTTATATAGTGTTTTTAACACATTATTAACGCTAAAGGTTGGCATCAGGGTTCACCCTTCACCGACTTCATCGCCAAGTGTTCACCCACACTCTTAATTAGAGAACGTTGGAAACGACTGAATAGTATATAAACAACTAAGAATTAAAAAAAATGGAAAAAGACCCTAACAACAGTATGAATGGGACAGCTACGATGCCATCGTACTTCCCTTGTATCAAATCTTCGGAGAGCCATCCACTCGCCGACTGGTTGTATCTCAAGAGCGTGATTACCTCTAGCCCTGAGCTACGAATGATGACTGAGACTTACCGCAAGCGCCTTGCCATCAGCAAGCAGTTTGCCGACCAGTACAAGCCTGAGATGCCTGCCATCACGGTTTCGGCACTCATGAACGGCTACGGCAGACAACTTGCAGACTTCCTCAAACCTACCTACATGTTACAGCTCGACTTCGACCATGTAAAGAGGGAAGATATGGAGCAGCTTATCCAACTGGTGAGAGGCGACAGTCATACGATGGTAGAGTATATCACCGTGAGCGGCAGGGGATTCAGAGTATTCTGCGCCTACCGTCCTGTAGATGACGACGACATCAGCGTGCTCGAACTCTTCGATGCCGTGCTGCAGAAGGCGATGGCTTACTACACCCAGCTCCTGGGTATCGCTCCCGACAAGCAGTGTGTAGACATCACCCGATGCGCCGGTCTTGCCTACGACCCGGATGCCTATTTCCGTTGGGATGCCGAGCCTTTTGCCTTGGGACCGAAGGACCTGAGCCCTCTCTACACGAAGAAGGCATTGCAGGCGAAGTATTCTGCCAGGCGAAACGCCAAGGGAGGTAAGCGAAGCTGCAAGGTGAAAGAGGAGGCGAAGTCAGGCGACAAGGGTGTGCCTACAATCGAGGAGGCAGCTTCCCATATCAAGGAACTGCTCGGCTTGTGGGGCTACCGGTTCGAGCCTGAACATCACAACGAGTACGTGTGGCACTTTGCCGACATCTGCATCTACTATGGCATCCCGCAGGAAGAAGTTCTGACTTACGCCGACCGTGAGTTTGGCATCAGCTACGAAGATACGGCTTCCGTCATCAAGTCTCGCTACAAGCATCTGAACAAGTTTGGTATCTGGCATTTCTATCGCCATGGCGAAGGGCGCAGCGCCAAGCCATCGGTAAGGGGCATCAAGCAGTGGCTACTCACCCACTATCTGTTCCGCCGAAACGTGCTGACGGGATTTTACGAGGTGGAGAGCCGTTTCGTTTTAGACGGCAAGTATCCTGACTGGGTACGCATCGACGACAATATTGAGAACTCCATCTGGAGCGAGATGGACGAGTCGGGACTGCATCTCTCGGAGAAGACCTTGCACAACATCATCAACAGCGACTTCAGCGAGCCGTTCGATCCCTTGGACGATTACCTGCGCAGTCTGCCGAAATGGAAAAAGGGAGAGGATCCGGACTACATTGACCAGCTCGCCGACCGCATCGAGGTGGAGAACCTGCCCGACAACGAGCATACGCAGAGCCTCTTCCGCTATTTCTTCAAGAAGTGGCTGGTAGCGATGGTAGTGGCGTGGGTAACGCTGAAGGTGGTAAACCAGATGATACTCATCTTCGTGGGCAAGGGCGGCATCTTCAAGACCACGTTCTTCCACATGCTGTTGCCCCCACAGTTGCGTCAGTACTTCCTCAACGACTCGACGGGTGCCTATACCGACAAGGACTTCATGGAGGCTTTCAGCAGCAAGGCTCTGCTCTGTCTCGACGAGTTTGAGATGGTATTCGGCAAGAACCTGAGCGCCTTCAAGAGCAACATGACCAAGGTGACATTCTCCATACGCCGACCTTACGACAAGTACCGTTCGGAGATGCCCCACCGTGGATCGCTCTGCGGCACCACTAACAACCAGCAGTTCATCACCGACGAGGAGAACCGCCGCTACTGTCCTTGGCTGGTAAAGAGCATCGAGAGTCCGATAGAGCACCCGATAGACTACGACCACGTGTTTGCCGAGGCAGTGGCACTGGGTCAGGAGGTGATGAGCCATCCTAAGGGCGAGCCTCTGGAGTGGACATACTGGTTGACGAGGGATGACATCGAACTGATGCGCAACCACAACCGCCTCTTCATGGTAGCCAACTATGCCGAGGAGCAGATACTCCGTTACTACCGGGTGCCGGAGCCAGATACGCCGCTACAGTTTATCAAGTTCCGCTACAGTGCTGAGATACTGGAGAGGATAGGTGTGAACCCTGCCCTTCGCCAGAACCTGAACAACCAGAACATCGGTAACGTGATGAAGCGTCTTGGATTCAAGAAGATTCACAAGAAGAACGGTAACGGCTGGGCTGTGATAGAGAAGGAAGGTAGCGAAATCAACAACGATGCCTTCATCGATCCTAACGATACCGTGGAGGATTAAGTATCTTGGTTACGACCGCTAAGTATCATGGTTACGATGGCTAAGTATCATATTTACGAAGCATAACCCTAATAGATAACATTCAACATTATTCTTAGTCTCCCACAGATCTCACAGATTTACACAGATAATCTTGTTGCAAGCAACAGGTACTCTCACTAAGGCTCACAGCAAAAACTCCGAAGGAGTCAAAATCCGTGAAAATCTGTGAAATCTGTGGGAAAATTCAACATTATTAAGAAAATGGATTTACGAAGTTACACCAAGCAGGAGTTAGCCCTGCTCTATTTTCCGGATTCCGACCCGGACGTGGCAAGAGCCCATCTGATGAGATGGATAGTAAGATGCACCCAGCTCTACGAGCAGCTGCTGAAGAGTGGATACAACAAGAGCTGCAAGGAGTTCAATCCTCTGCAAGTATCCTATATTTTCTTCCATTTGGGAGAACCCTGATATTTATCAGTGATAATCGGTGAGTATCGGTGAGCAACAATGAGCATCGGTGAGTTGGAAAAATGAAATGTTGTATCTTTGCAATGTGATTCAGAAAGAGTCTCCCACAGATCTCACAGATTTGCACAGATTCTCTTCGTTGCAAGCAACGGTACTCACTAAGGCTCACAGCAAAGACTCCGCGAGGAGTCAAAAATCTGTGAAAATCTGTGAGATCTGTGGGAAAACAAAAACTCCGCGAGGAGAAAATTTCGTTCGATTCGTGAGATTCGTGTTCAAGAATCAGGCACTGCGCAGCGCCCACTCAACATTAACCATTAAACATTTAAAACTTAAAAACTATGTTGCTTTACGTACTAAAACTAAATCAGAACGCCAAGATGCCAGAGGCATACGGCAAGTATTACGCCTATCCAGTCATCACTCAGACGGTAGACATCGACGGCCTGGCCGAACACATGGCTAGCCACAACACTCCTTTCTCTAAGGGAGCCATCAAGGGCATGATTACCGATATGGTATCGTGCATCAAGGAACTCAACTTGCAGGGTTTCGCTGTGAAGATTGACGACCTCGCCATCTTCTCCATCGGCATCCGCAACAAGGAGGGAGCCGCCTCAGAGAAGGAGTTCACCATCGCCAAGAACATCGAAGGTTTCCGTCTCCGTGCTCGTGGCACCGGTGAGTTCAGCGCCAAGACCATCAACCTCGAAGCTACGCTGAAGAAGGCCTCTGCTCTGTTAGGTGATGGCACCACCCCGGATACCACCCCGGATCCTGGGAAGGATACCGGAAAGGATACCCCTGGTGGTGACAACACCGACCAGGGCGGTAGCGGAACCACTGGAGAAGGAGGAGGCGACGGCTTAGAGTAGCCCTACCCACCTCGCATCTGAAACAAGAGAAAGCGCATCGGCAGGATGCAGTCCGGAGTAATCCGAGGGCCCCATCAGGAATGAGTTCATCACTCACCATTCAACATTGTCAAATCATCGCCCTGAACGGATGCTTGCTCATCCTGCCCGCTTCCTTCTTGGTCTCCCACAGATCTCACAGATTTACACAGATAATTCTTCGTTGCAAGCAACAGTTATCACCAAACCTCAATGGAAAACTCCGAAGGAGTCAAAAATCTGTGAAAATCTGTGTAATCTGTGGGAAAATTAAACATTAATCACTAATCACTAACAACAATGAAAAAGGAAACAATCCAGAAAGTCATCAACTTCGTCATCACCGTCCTCACTGCCGTCCTCAGTTCCTTCTGTGTGCAGAGCTGCAAGTGATATTTTAGTTCTCCCACAGATCTCACGGATATACACAGATAATCTTGTTGCAAGCAACAGTTATCACCAAACCTCAATGGAAAACTCCGAAGGAGTCAAAAATCTGTGAAAATCTGTGTAATCTGTGGGAAACAATCATTAACCCTTTAAAATCCATAGAATCCAATGAAGAATCAAAGAAAAATCGATTTGATCGTGGTACATTGCAGTGCCACACGTATTAATCAGGACTTCCCAGTAGAAGCCTTAGAAGCCTGCCACAAGGCCCGTGGTTTCCACTCCATCGGTTACCACTATTACATTACGAAGGATGGCGTGGTCTATCCCTGCCGTCCAGAAAGCGAGGAGGGCGCTCACGCCCGCCACTACAACGCCCATAGCATCGGAATCTGCTACGAGGGTGGTCTCGACGAGAAAGGCAAGCCTGCCGACACTCGCACTCCAGCCCAGAAAGCATCTCTGGAAGACCTCCTCTACAGTCTCGTCCTCGACTATCCCGATGCCGAGATCCTAGGTCATCGCGACCTTCCCTGGGTTCGCAAGAGCTGTCCTTGCTTCGATGTCAAGGAATGGCTGAAGGAAATCGACTTCCATCTCTAAATAATGCTCCTCATCTGAAAACAGATGGGGAGTTTTTTTTTTAATACATCCAGCGGGAATATGCTTCACCACTATATTACAAATAGTTACACCTATCAGTATTTTGAAAAATGTTATATTTTGTTCCTCATTGCAGTATCGCTCTTCTAAAATCATCCCGTCCTTCTTTGTTGATAAAGTGAGCTGCACTCGGCAATTTGAAAACGAGCTTTCATTGCACTCATTGGCATCACTTTTTCCCATTAAAGAAGGTATTTTTCTACCTCTCCGTCTCTCCTGCAAGGAGAGCTCCACCTCTAACCAAGCCTTCCTCCTCAGAAGGAAGGATGTAACCGCCCTTAGTGCATTTTTAGCCCCACCTGTCCCTCCCCAGCGGGAGGGTCCTTACCCTATACCCAAGCCCTAAATCCCTACCATAGGGATTAGGGATGTAACCGCCCTCCGGTGCTCAGAACCGCTACGCTATAAGGTTGGCGGACCAATCAAAGGTCTCGCCATATTGTGCGGGATGGGACCGCCTTGATCCTTACCTTTCATTTTATCCAATAGTATAAATGAAAGACACACCATTTGTAAGCGTCCAAAAATGTCACAACACCCCTATTTGCGGGCTTTGCAAAAAGCCCGCAAATCTCATTTTTAAATATCTTTCACTAAAAATTTCATTAATCCAAGCAGATTGTCATTGGAAGCAGGTTCTCGTAGTCCGTTCTACCAGATTTCACGGCCTTGAGCAAAGCCTTGAAATATTGCCTGAACGAGACTCCGACTTGCTTGCAAGTCTGGATAAAGGTATTGTACATTGCCGATCTCAATGCACCCTGAACACTACCAAAGAACAACGAGCCCTTACGCTGTATGGTCTGGGGACGTATCGCTCGTTCTGCTGCCAGGTTATCTATGGAATATTCACCATCATTTCGATAGGCAAAGACTTGCTTCCAAAACTTATGGAGATAGTTCAGTGCTTGTTGCATCAGTTTAGGCAACTTGTCCATCTTGTTCGCCATCAAGTCGAACATCTCATTCTGAAGTTCATCTACGATACCTCGAGTATACTCATCATTGCGCATCTCCTTGATTTTTTCGGCATCATAACCTTTCTCTACATACAAGTCCTCACGCTTATAAAGTTTGCGAATCTTACTCATAGGTGAAGAAGCTTCTTTGCAACCCATACGTTCCGCACGTTCTAGCTTGGCACGAACGTGAGCAAGACAACATAGATGCTCTATGTCTATCAAGTCATCGTCGAGATACATGTAGCAGATATAACCATCACTCTGAAGAGACTTCAACTTGGCGTCACCCAAGAAGTCCTTCAAAACAGCACGGTTACGGCCACCACTCTTCTGATTGCCATACTTGTCTACCGTATCCTCATAGAAGAATATCACGATGTTGGCCTTGCGATTTACCAAACACCACATATAGGTCTTACGATGACCGAAGTGGGTCTGGAATCGCTCCCAAGTCTCATCTACGTTTACGTTGGAACCAGGAGCCAAGGCTCGGTCCTTCAATGCCGGAAGCACTAGCTTCAATATCTCATAGCCCTTATCCGCATAGTTGGCCAGATTCTGGCGATGAGTCTTCAAACCCATCTCGGACAGTCTGTTTTTCACCTCACGATAAACAGGACAGGCCATGTCATACATATTCGATGTTTCTTCCGTCAAGAAATCTGATGTTACATGAGTACCAGGCACAATCTCGTCATAGAGGTAGCCATCCTTATCATTCTCCTGAGGCATAAAATACGTTTCCTTATGACCATCAGGATAAGTCAAGACAACTTCCTCGAACCAATGTTCCTCTACTTTAGTTATTGTGTGAAGTACCTTCTTCGGATTCTTCTTGATATGATAAGTTACGCCTTCAGGCAAGTGACTCAAATCGCACTTATGGATAATCGGCGTACCAACTGTATGCTTATTATAAGTACGACCCTTACGAGAAGGACCATGATATATTGTCTTAGGAGTTGGTGTTCCCGGAGTTCCTTTACTAGAGTCTCTGTCTTCCGAAGAGTTATTAGGCTCTCCGGATTGAGATTTCTCTGATTTCTCGCCATCGGAGTTTGCCTCTGAGGACACATCATCCTTACGATTTGCCTCTGGTAAAGATGCATCCGTACCATCGAAATCATCCCTGCCATCATTAGCTCCTACCTCTACCGCAGAACGACCTGACTGCTGGCTCTTTGTTCCACTGTAAAGATCAGAACGAAGGAGAGCGATATCATTCTCCAAGTCCTTACGCTCCTTGGCATCCTTCTCTCGTTCAGCTTCCAACTGACGGTTCTTCTCTTTGGCATCTGCCAACAGGGTCTCAGCAGTTTTCAGCTTTCTCTTTGTATCAGTAAGCTCTTGCCTGGTTTCTTGTAATTGCTGAAGCACAACATCCAACTTATGAGAATGGCTGGCACTTACCGCCTTGTTTTCATCATTGTATGTTTGCTGTTGAAGACGAGACAATCGAACCTCATCCGTCAACTCTTTAATATTGGCAGTAAGGCGGCTTATCTCCGCATCCTTGGCCTGAATCTGCGAATACAAGAATTTACAAAAGTTATGTAGTTCTTCTCCTGTCATACCTTGGGACGGGTCATAGTCAGCAGAAGTCCGAGACTCCTGCTGAATTTGATCGAGACAGTTTTGTGCCTCTATATCTATGCCTAATTCGTCTAATTCCATAACCTTTGTATTTTAGTACAAAGATACAAAAAATATTTGAATTATGCAAATTTATAAAGCACATAACCACCTGAATATCAGTTAATTATACTTAAATACGAATTATGCTCTAATCTGCTTTATAACAGGCGATTCCAATACTATCATCACGGTCTTCCAATCCATCTTATAGATAGGAACTCCTTCTCGAAGTACAACTTTCTTAAATCGATATTCATTGCTGAAAGTACGTTCGTGAAGGTCATAGACATGATGCTTATATTGAAACAACCTTATCGTTCGTCGGTCACGAGACATATAAATATAGATGTCACCATTGAGAGGGTCACGATGATATATATTACGTATGATCTCAGAGAGACGAGGCCCCTTGTACCTCATATCATGAAGCATGGGTAAGTAGTAGAAGTTGTCAAGACCTGAGAGCCTTAGCATAATCCCTCCAATCTAGACACTAAGTCCTTCATGCCGGCATAGTCAAGCCCACCCTTCTTGACAAACAAACCATCCGTCGTTTGGATGGTAATGAGTATGCCACCCTTCGACTTCTTTGTTTTTGGCTTGGATGCTGGCTGAGGTGGGACTTCAACATCATCTGTCTCTTCATCTGTAGGTGCTCCTTCTATTTCAACTGGGATAACAGTATCCTTGGCATGCTTCTTGAACCACGCATAGAATTGCTTGTATGGAACACCTTGGTTAATACAAAAGGAATTAATTGAAATTCCATGTGGCTCCCCTTCCGTCTTGTAGCGGAACCAGAATGTCTGAAAGTCTTTGTCGCTGTACATTTTACTTACGTTTAAAATTACTGGCGACAAAGTTACATCTTCTTTCTCAAATCACCAAATCCGTTTTTGGACGCTTACCTACGACCTTTACGGTTTTGGTTGTAGTCCTGCATCACTTTTTCGAAATATTCCCTTGTTTCCATTATCAAACTGTTTTGATTACGGATGCAAAGGTAAATACTTAATGTGTTAAAACCTTATGCTATAATGGTAATATACAGGCTTTGAACTTTGAGATTCCATTTTGCTTTGAAGTTTCTGCTATAGAATGGAAACAGCAAGGGCGATTTGCATCTTATCAAAAGACAGAGTTGTTACGCTCCTCATTATTGCTGGTATTTCCATAAATGTAGACTTTTCCAATCATTTTTTATCTTTCTTCATCAGACATTATCAGTTTTAGCAAAAGCTGACATAATCTTTGAAAGTTGACCTGTAATTCTTTTCACATCTGCCTCTTCAACAATAGAATAAAGCTTTGACAAGAGAGCTTCAAACCCAGGATACTTCACCATAAAACCTGGCGTATATTCAAATTCCAATTTATCTTCCGAATATAGCTTGAAACCAATATTTGAACCAACAAAACCATTTCCTCCAGATATTTCTAGGCTGAGGGAGTCCTTGACATCAACACAACGATATGTATTGTTTCCTGATTTTTCCCATTTCATCTGTTTTAATTCTGTCATCTTTATGATTTTATCGATAAATGGTTCTATACTATCAATATACTTTTTCATATTCTATCGCTTTTTAATATCTGATTTTTAATCTTGATATCTATATCTTTTAATGCATTATTAAATCGCATTATTGTTGACATCGTATAGCTTGAACTATACATAGTTTTTACATTGGTTGCCATATCATTAAGATGATCCATCTCTGATACCAATGACAACTGGTAAGCTTTGAGCTCCTTATGAGTATTTGCGATTTCTATTGCCATGTTATTGAGTTCAAACAACTTCATTGCCGCTAATTCATAATGTTCTTTTCTTATATAGTCCAACACCATTTGTGTCAGTCGAAGAGCATCTGTAACCTTATAGAGAGAAATACTATTTTTTATTTGCTTATTATTATCATTCACGGCTTCCCTCACCTGCTTACTAACACTCTTAACCTGATAGATTTGAAAACAAGTAATAGCAAAACATACCAGAGTAGCAACAGAAGCTATAAGAGAGCCCCAATCAACCCAATTAGACAATGGCTCGCCACTTTGTTGACAAACACAGGAAAGAGAATCTCTCAACGAAATTGTATCTATAGACATCGTATGTACCATAATTTCAAAAAGGGTATTCACACAATCTTACCAGATTGTTTCATAGCAACCTTAAACATCCGTGCTACATCATTAGCAAATAGTTCTACAGACTCCTTCGCTACCTCTTTCTCTCTTCCAGTAAGAGATGCAGCTTCGACATTCTGTTTTGCACACTCCACCGCAGATTCCTTCGTTTCATCAAAAGTTGACTCACTAATAACATACGGAGGAGTAAACAATTCCTTCAAGAATTTAGCTATAGCCAAATTAGCACGTTGCTGTGCTATTTGCTGTTTTGTATTCATTTGTATAAATCTATGTTAATGTCGAAAGGACTGTCGAAGTCCTTTAAAACTTCATGTTTTGTATCTTTCTCCGAGAGGATGGCATGTTCGGTTGGTATCTTCCAATAAATACCGAGAGTGTCATCAAGGATGCTGATGCCGCCATCAGCCTTTGGATGATAGAAGTTGCAACCTTCTCTTCAAACTCTCGCTCGCTGAAATTGCCGAATTTGCTATCAGGGATAGCATATGGGGCACTTTTGCCTGGTTCCGAAAGCATCTTATAAACATCGGAGCGGAAGCAGATTTCATTAAGATTTTTGTCCTCAACTCTCACAAAGACAAAGGTGGTAAGAAAACAGCCTCACGGACAACACGTTTGCCTCGACTGTTTATCTTGATACGCCTTTCCAAAGTGCGTCGGATCTGTTGCTACAAAACCATTTTCTGCTACATATCCTTCACTTTTTGCCATGGCTTCGCCGTCGTCCCCTGCAATAGTGGACGTAACCTGTGATTGTATATTTGTCTCTTTCATCATGCGAAT
>ERZ779830.301-NODE-301-length-11642-cov-1.4001_pt1 | contig 11642 bp, 10 predicted proteins | sample MGYA00511251_ERZ779830 | MGnify/ENA primary metagenome ERZ779830 (study PRJEB29588, sample SAMEA2146731) | human gut metagenome | biome: human gut; feature: human-associated habitat; material: faeces | place: Denmark | collected 2008/2010 ... | reverse complement strand
CGTCCTTTATCTTGTCCCTCAGCGGAGTCTCCTCCTCATACACGCTGTCCACGCCCCTGGCCTTCACGATGCCGCTGTGCCCGTCGTAATTCAGGAAAACGTTCTCCTCCAGGATGCTGCACATGTTCAGCACCTCTTTCTGGTCGTAGGCCCAGTCGAAAGCGGGACTGTCAGGCACGAACACCTTGCCCCGCGCAGGAGAAACGACAATGTCCGGTTCAATGTTCCCGAGCGAGTCCTTGACCAGACTGTCGAATCCATTGTAAACGGACATTATCATAATGAGTGCGGCCGTGCCGACAGCCATACCCGTCGCACTGATCGCGGAAATGATGTTTATCACATTATGTGATTTCTTCGCGAACAGGTAACGGACGGCAAATCGGGTAGCCAGTCTCATGATCAGTTATTTCTTGAGCAGTTCGTCGATGTGCTCGGCATAGTCGAGAGACGAATCCAGGTAGAACACCAGCTCCGGCACTATCCTGAACTGCTTGGCCACGATATGCCCGAGCTCTCCGCGGATGGCGCGTGAGTTCTCATTGATGGTCTGCATGGCCGCTTCCGCCTTGGCTGACGGGAAGATGCTCACGTAAACCTTGGCGACAGACAGGTCCGGACTTATCCTGACCTCGGTCACGGACACCATGGCGCCGCCGAACGCCGCCATACCCTTGCTGCGGATTATCTCAGCCAGGTCCTTCTGCAGCTCTTTCGCCACTTTGAGCTGCCTTGTGCTGTTTTCCATAATCAGATAACTCTTAAAAGGTAATAGTTCTTCTTGCCTTTCTGCACGAGGATATATTTTCCGTCAATGATATCCTTCTCGCTGACCTCATAGTCGATGGAGGCAACCTTGTCCTTGTTGATGCTGACACCGCCGCCCTGAATCATCTTGCGGCACTCGCCCTTGGACGGGAACACCTGAGTCTTGACTGCAAGAAGGTCGATGACAGGGCAAGGCAGTTCCTCTTTCTTTATGTCGAATGTCGGCACGCCCGAGAACACTGCGAGGAAAGTCCTCTCGTCCAGTTTCCTCAGCTCCTCGGAAGTGGAATTGCCGAACAGCATCTTGGACGCGGAAACGGCATTCTCATACTCCTGCGCTCCGTGGACCATAGTGGTGACTTCCTTTGCAAGAAGTTTCTGGAGCTTTCTCTGTCCAGGATCCAGCTGATGTTCTGCTATGGCAGCCTCGACTTCATCCTTGCTGAGCATGGTGAAGATCTTGATGTATCTCACGGCATCTTCGTCAGAAACATTGAGCCAGAACTGGTAGAACTCGTAAGGAGACGTCCTTTCAGGGTCGAGCCAGATGTTGCCGTTCTCGGTCTTGCCGAACTTCTTGCCGTCAGCTTTTCTGATAAGAGGGCAGGTCAATGCATAGGCGTCAGTCTTGCCCAATGTCCTGCGGATAAGCTCTGCGCCTGTGGTGATGTTGCCCCACTGGTCGCTTCCGCCCATCTCCAGATGACAGTTCTTGTTCTGGTAGAGCCAGAGGAAATCATAGCCCTGGAGAAGCTGGTAGCTGAATTCGGTGAATGAAAGACCGTCGCGGGATTCATTGGACAGTCTTATCTTCACGGAATCCTTGGCCATCATATAGTTTACGGTGATGTGCTTGCCGATGTCGCGGATGAAGTTCAGGAAACTGTAACCCTTCATCCAGTCGTAATTGTTCACAAGCTCAGCCTTGTTAGGCGCGTCAGAATCGAAATCCAGGAACTTGGAAAGCTGTTTGCGGATGCCCGCGATATTATGGTTCAATGTCTCCTCATCCAGCAGGTTCCTTTCCTGTGACTTTCCTGACGGGTCGCCTATCATTCCGGTAGCGCCTCCGATCAATGCTATCGGCTTGTGGCCGCAAGCCTGGAAGTGCTTGAGAATCATTATGCTGACCATGTGGCCGATATGAAGCGAATCCGCCGTAGGGTCGATTCCCACATAGGCTGCCGTAGGGCCTTCCATCAGTTTTTCTTCAGTCCCGGGCATAATGTCCTGGATCATTCCCCTCCATTTGAGTTCTTCTACGAAGTTTTTCATATTTTGTTCTTTTTTGTTTTTCTGTTTTTCAGTTTTTCTGGCAATCCGCGAATCTTTCGCGTAGTTTGCAAAATTACTAAATATTATCAATTTTCTATTGGATTTTAAAATCAGAAACTGTAAATTGCACACTGCGAATTAAACGAACAAGTAGATAAGTGTTCTTATTAACCTTATATTAATGTTGTACAGCTTATGCGATTGAAAAGTCTCCTGTGGGGAGTGTTCTCCATATTGGTCATAACTTCTTGTTCTGAGAAGAAAGAAAGCCCGGCAGAAGAGATAAAGACTTCTGTCGAGTTCCTTGAAGAGAAATGCACTATAGTGGCAGGCGCGGAAGCGACAGTGTCTCTGAAGATAGCGCCTCTCGTGAAAGCGATGAGTGCAGAGTTCTCTGTTGCTGACGAGTCCATCGTAACCATAACGGATAAGGAACTGGAGGACGACGGCTTGTCCATCAGGCTGAAATCTGAGGCCCTCGGTACTACCACTATTGTGGCAGTGGTCGATGGTGAGTCTGCGACGTGCAGCGTGGAAGTGCTTCCTGTCGAGGCTGTCAGCCTGACATTGGGTGATTCGTCACTGGAGATGTTCGTAGGTGAGACTTACAGTCTGAAGGCCGTGGTAAAGCCTGATGATACCACCAATCCTCTCGTGGAATGGTCCTCATCCGATGAAAAGGTCCTGAGCGCATATAACGGCTACCTCATGGCGCTTGCTCCGGGTACGGCACGTGTAACCGCCAAACTCGGAACATTGGAGGCCTTCTGTGACGTGACGGTGAAGATCGTGGAAGTTTCATCCATCGAACTCAATATAGTATCCAAAGAGATTTCGGAAGAAGAGACGTTCATGGTTACAGCCACCGTCCTTCCTGAAAATGCGACGATGAAGACTGTGAAATGGGAAGTATCGCCGGCGGAAATCATTGGCTATGAAATCATTGACGCTGTAATAGATGACAATATCGTGGCTGCGAAGGTTACCGGTCTCAAGGCTGGCAAGGCCGTGCTAAAGGCTACTTCCGGCAGTCAGTCGGCCGAGTGCGAGGTGACCGTGAAAGAAAAGGAAATCCCTGTGGTCCCTCCTAAGATCGGAGACTATTACTATTCAGACGGAACCTGGAGTGACGGAGGTCTTGTCTCCATCAATGCGGACGGAACATCTCCTGTATGGAAAGAGGATAAACCTGCTCCTGTAGAAGGCAAGACGGTGATAGGTATCGTCTTCCAGACAGATCCGGAAAGATTCTCAGACATTGACAAGGCTGCAGGACATAATCATGGTCTCGTCCTGTGTACAAAAGCTGCACACGCTCCTGGCGCGACGACTACGATGTGGGCAGTCCAGTTTGATTCCGAGACAAATAAGATTCCTGTAAAGAAAGTCGGAACTTCCTGGTATGCAGATGTGAATGGAAGAGGCTGGACTGATGCGATACTGCAGACATATCCTGGCGAGAAGCTTCAGAAATATCCGGCATTCGACTGGACAACGACTGATTTCTCTCCTGCCGCTCCGGCTACTTCTTCAGGCTGGTACGTGCCTTCCATCGGACAGATCTGGGATATGCTTGCAAATCTCGGTGGAGGTGAGATGGCTGCCCACTTGTTGAATCTCAGGACGTATTCTTACGATATCACATACTTCTATAGGGAGGATCCGATGAATCTGACATATAACCCTATAGAGAAGATAAATTCGGTAATGGAACTTGTACCTGAGGGCCAGAAAGAGAATCTGGTCACCTGTCGGTCGAGGGGGAAAAGCAATATCTGCGAACTGATGTCCTCTACCCTCTATGACAACAATGAAGACCCTTCATGTTGCATATTCTGGCTGTATGATACCGGTCTTTTAGAGCCTACAGCAGCATATACAGACGATAAGATCATCTGCCGACCGGTTCTGGCTTTTTAGAAACTATTAAATTCATAACATTTATAAGTATGAGAAAATTATTTTTGTCAATGCTGGCTGTGGCATCAGTATGCTGCGCCTGCGGTGACCTGAAGGACAGAGTGGAGACTCTCGAGCAGAAAGTGTCCGTTCTCGAATCCAAGGTCAATGAAAATGCTTCTTCGATCAGTGCTCTTGTGGAGGCTGCAAAGAAAGCTGTGACCATTTCCAAAGTCGAGACGTTGGCTGACGGCTACAAGATTTACTTCAGCGACGGTACTGTTTCTTCTATCTCAAACGGATTGAATGGAAAAGATGGCGTGGACGGTAAGGACGCAGTCGCTCCGGTAGTTGGAGTCAAGGAAGATGGCGGAGTGCTTTATTGGACCATTGACGGAGAGTTCCTTCTCAATGCAGGCAACAAGGTTCCTGTGACAGGAAAAGACGGCGTGGACGGAAAAACCCCTAAATTCAAGATTCAGGACGGCAAATGGTATGTTTCCTTCGACGGAAACGCTTGGGAAGAAGTGCCTGTAACCGGTACCGTAAAACCTGAGCTCGTGATGTCAGAGACCGATGACGAATTCGTCTTCACACTCGGTGAGACAGTCATCAGCATCCCTAAGGAGCATGCGTTTATGATAAAAGTTGCCAAGGATGTGAAGAATGTGTTCCCTGGCGATATAGTAAAATTTACATACAAACTTTACGGCGCAGACGAAACAACTCATGTCCTGATGGAATGCAAGGGTGTGGAAGCTGTTCTGGATGAGGCCAGCTGCACAGTCACCGTAACAGTCCCTGATGCTTTGGAGAATGCTTACATCATGCTGAAAGCTGTCCGCAACAGTGACGGCAAATATTCAGCTCAGTATATAAATGTCAAATTGGGTGACATTTATGGTACTTTCGGAGGCATTATCATCAGTGATGAAAACGAATATCTTAACTGGTAATTGACGTTTGATTATGAAGAAATTATTATATATGACAGCATTGCTCGCAGTTGCGGCAGGCTGTGCAAAGACAGAAAGCGCACCGGAAATGTCCGATGTCGTAAATCTTTCAGTGAGAGTAAACGTGTCGAATGGCGCTGATACCAAAGCTAAGTTTGACGGCGATTCACATATCAAATTTGAGAAAAGCGATGCCTTTTACGCAGCGATTGCTAAAGAAAGCACGCCGACTACCGGCGTGAAGGTTGCTTCAAGGGCTTCTGCAGCAGCAAGTCAGTATTATAGTGTTTTTACTATTGAAAATTTTGAAGCGGAGTCTCCTGTCTTCAAGGGAAATTTCTATAGCATCATTCCTGATAATATAGCAGATACATATAAGTTCTATGGCGCATTTCCACGTAACGCAGTCGCTTCTACCGGTGAAGACTTGACCAAGTGGAGAGTGAATCTGTCCGGAACTCAGTCTGCCTCTCAGACTGAATGGGATTCCAAGTCAGACGTGATGATTGTCAAACCGACAGACATCAGTTCAGAGTCAAGAACCGAAAACGGGTATAATGAATATGACTTTTCAAGTAGTAATGGTGTTGAGTTTGCCCATATATTTGGTTTTGGTAAACTTTCTTTCTCCGATATGCCTGAAAAGTATGCGTCCTTGAAAGTCAAAAGTGTGACTATCGAGGCTGTAGGTGAAAAGAAGGACATTTGTGGCCAGTTCTTCCTTGATATTACTGCTGATGCCGCTAAGACGGAGCTTAATGCCTTAAACCCGGGAGCATCTATCGTTGTTACCCCTACGGATGAGGTTACAGTTAAAGACAACGTGGTGTGGTTCGTTGCCAACCCTGGTACTTATGATGTGAAAATCACGGTTGCTACCCCTGCGTACGACCTTGTTTTCGAGCGTCAGGGACTGGTGGTTTCACGTAGTAAGATTACCTCACCGACTGTGCATTTCAAAGAAGCGGATACTGCTGTTTCTCATGATGTGATTCTTGCAGAAGGAGAAAGCTGGGTAAATACGTTGTCATATAGCAACTGCTTAAGTTCTAGTAAGAGATCTCAGAAATGGGGCAATAATCCAAGCAAACAGATGGCATTCTCTCTTGCATATCCTGGTTCAGGTAATGACAACTACGGCACTTCAGCATATGCTGATGCGGGATATGCTCAATTGCTTGCATATCAGGCAATTCAGGGAAAGAAGGTTATCCTGTCTTCTGAAGCTGCTTTCGGCGGAATCAAGCTTGTAAAAGCGAACTTGGGTATATATACGAATGAGGCCACAGGAACATTTACGTTGAGTCTTGAAGACGGAGATAAGTCATATAAACTTGGTTCTGTTGAAATCACCGGAAGCAACGATAACTGTAATGGTGTAAACTATTACTTTGCCAATACTACCGGTGTGGAGTATGGCCGCTTTGTCCTGACTGTTGATAACCTCTCTACAGCGGATTGTCGTCCATATATTGGAGAACTTTCATTTAATACTGCTCCTGAAGTAGTCTTTGCTGAAAGTGTAGTGAAAGTTGATAAGGTTGCAGGCTCTTTCGAGGTTGCATGCGATGTGAAGGGTGCGAATGCTGATCCTGAAGTGACTGTTTCAGAAGATGCGAAAGAATGGCTGACTGCAAGTTATGCTGAAGGCAAACTTACGTACACTGTAAAGGCAAACGAAGGTGAAAAGAGGGCAGGGACAGTTACTGTCAAGGCCAAAGGTATCGGTGGCGAAGCTTCATCTGAATTGAAAGTCGTTCAGGCTAGTGTGAATTCCGCTGAATATAAGCTCTCAGTTAGTGCTTCTGAGGTTTATCCTTACATTCAGGCTAAGATTAAGGAAATCGAAGATGGTGGTCAAACAGTCGGAACTAATGCTTCAGCTGAAATTACAATCCCATTTAAGGCTACAGATACGGCTAATCCTTCAAAGACAACAACGGTTAATCTCAAGTTTGCTAAAGTCTTGCTTAAGGAATCAACGGCGGAATATGTACGCATTGTAGCTACAATTGCTCCGACCGAACCTATAGGAGTTATATCTGAAGTTACAGTCGTTTCAAGTTGGCCAGTAAAAGATGATCCTTATTTTGGCAGAATGGCAGTGAAGTTCTCTGATAATGGACTGAACTGGACTAATGCACCTAAATCTACTATTACTTCTAGTGAACTTGCTGACGGGTATCAAAAGAGCGTTATTGTGAATGAGAATTCAGGCTATAAGTGGTTCAGCATTGCTCCTGATGGAACTTCTGTCAATAAAGTCAAGAGTTTTGATGTGATTTTCGTCGAAGAATAATAGTTTATGAACAAGACTTCATTTTTCAGAATCATTTTCGCGGTCGTCTTTTCTGCTCTTGCCGTTTCGTGCGGCGGGAGCGGGGATGACCCTGTTATCCCTTCGGTGGTGAAGGTGGATAGCCATTTGTTCAAGGCTGACGTAGCCGGAGGTACGGTTTCGGTTCCTTACAGCATTGATGGACATGCTGCGGCCAGCCTGGTGGAAGTATCCAGCGAGGCGGCCTGGATCAGCGTGTCTGAAGTCACTTTGGACAAGGTGACTCTGAAAGTGGAGCCTAATTCAGACAAGTCTGACAGGACCGGCCGTGTCCTGCTGTCGGCGGAAAATGCGTCACCTGTGGTCCTGCACATCCTGCAGAGCAAGGAATCTGACGCCAAGCCGATTTTCAACAGGTTCAAGATCCAGGTAAGTGACATAAAGACTTCTTCCGTGTAGGTGGAAGTTACGCCGGTGGACCCTTCGGAGCTGTATTATTGTACCATAGTAAAACAGAGCGACGTGAAGCAGTACGGAAGCTACGAGAATATAACGGCCCTGCTGGTGAACCATCTTGTTACCATGGCAACCATGATGCCTGAAGGTGCTGACCCTAACAATCTGTTGTACTTGGGCTATTTCAATTCTGCTGAGGATGAGAATACGTCGATGGACCTGGACGACAACTCCGAATATGCTGTAGTTGCTTTCAATGTGCATTTCGACGAGACCGGTGCAGTGATTTATGACGGAGGCACAGAGTACTGCAAGTTCAGGACCCGTCAGGCCACACAGGTGGACATGACATTCAAATTGTCCATGTCAGGCACGACATTGACGGTAACTCCGTCGGCAGATTACACCTATATTTGCGGTGTGACTTCGAAGGCTGCCTGGGATGAGTGTGAGGATCACGCGGATATTGCCCGTCAGTATGTGTCTATTGCCAAGAAATACAGTATGCTGGACAAATTGGTGCTTATAGGCAGGCAGTCATCTGATTTCTCGGACATTATCGAGAACTCGGGAACATATGTCGCCTACGCATTCGGCTACAGGAAATCGTCGTCTGATTCTGGTGTCACTACGGAAGTGGCCCATATCGAATTCAACTACACGAAGTAGTCGGAACGGCAACAGCTTGAGTGACAAACTCCGGTTTGATATTTGACATAAAACTATTAAATTTGCAGACTGTTCGGGGATGGTGTTCTCCGGACAGTTTTTTGCATTATTTTTAAAGTAAGATATTATTATGAGAAAAAACATTGTAGCCGGTAACTGGAAAATGAACACTACAGTTCCGGAGGGCGTAGAGCTCGCAAAAGCTGTAGTTGAAAAATCTGCTCAGGTTCCTGAGTCTGTAGGTCTCATCATTGCTACTCCTTTCACACATCTTGTTCCTGTAGCAGATGTAGTAAAGGGCACTAAGGTAGAACTTTCTGCAGAGAACTGCGCTGACAAGGAGAAAGGCGCATACACAGGTGAAGTTTCAGCTGCAATGCTCGCTTCAGCTGGTTGCAAATATACTATCCTCGGACACTCTGAGAGAAGACAGTACTACGGTGAGACGGACGCTACTCTCGTAGAGAAGGTCAAGCTTGCTCTTGCAAACGGTCTCGGCGTTATCTTCTGCGTAGGTGAGAACCTCGAGCAGAGAGAGGCTGGAAAGCATTTCGAGGTTGTTACATCTCAGATCGAGAATGTCCTCTTCGGTCTTTCTGCAGAGGAAATGTCTAAGATCATTGTCGCTTACGAGCCGGTTTGGGCTATCGGAACAGGCAAGACTGCAACAGCTGAGCAGGCTCAGGAAATCCACGCTTGCATCCGTAAGGTGCTTGCTGGCAAGTTCGGCGCTCAGGTAGCAGAGGACACAACCATCCTTTATGGCGGAAGCTGCAAGCCTTCAAATGCGAAGGAGCTTTTCGCTTGTCCTGATATTGATGGCGGTCTTATCGGTGGCGCGGCCCTCAAGGCTGATGACTTCATCCAGATCGCATTGTCATTCTAATTTTGATGAAAAAGACAATCATTACTGCTTTGTGCCTGACAGCCTTGGTTTCTTGCGGAAACAAAGGGCCGAAGTCCGACATCCAGAAGAAGATAGATTCATATGCGGTGTTCCAGATAGGTTCACCGTATATGGATGGTATCTCTGACAACGGAAAGGAGGTCCTGAATCTGTTCCGCCAGGCGGCTGATGAGGTCGATGGCATATTCTGGCAGCAGACATTCGGCGACAAGAACCAGATCCTTTCGATGAAGGATTGTCCTGAGAAGGATTTCGCTCTTATCAACTATGGCCCGTGGGACCGTCTTGACAACAATGCTCCGTTCATTGAGGGTTATGGACAGAAGCCTGCAGGCGCTTGTTTCTATCCTGCTGATATGACTCAGGAGGAGTTCGATGCTCTTGAAGATCCTGCCAAGCTCAGTCCTTATACATTGATCAGACGCGGTGAGGACGGAAAGCTGAAAGTGGTATGGTATCACGATGCATACAAGGATAAGGTGGAGAAAATCTGCGGTTATCTGGAGAGCGCGGCTACCATGACCATCAAGGAGAGCATGAGGAATTATCTTCTGAAAAGGGCAGAGGCGCTCCGTACTGATTCGTATCTTGAGTCCGACTATGCCTGGATGGATATGAAGGACAGCAAGATGGACCTCGTGATCGGCCCTATCGAGAACTATGAGGACGGTGTCCATGGCATCAAGACGTCTTATGAGTGCTTCATTTTGCTCAAGGACCTCAAGAAGACCGAGGAACTGACCAAGTATATCGCGATGCTTCCTGACCTGCAGAAGTCGCTTCCTTGTCCGGATGCCTACAAGACTTTTGTTCCGGGAACTCAGTCGGATATGTTCGTGTATGACGCCATCTACTATGCCGGTGATGCCAATGCGGGCGGAAAGACCATTGCCATAAACCTGCCTAACGACCACCAGGTCCAGGCGGAAAAGGGTACACGTCGTCTTCAGCTGCGCAATGTCATCAAGGCCAAGTTCGACAAGATGGTCTATCCTATCGGCAAGATTCTGTTCGAGGAACCTCAGCAGAGATATCTCAGCGCTGACGCTTTCTTCTGGAATGTGACTTTCCATGAAGTCGCGCATGGTCTCGGCGTAAAGGAGACGGTGAACGGTCTCGGTTCAGTAAAGGATGCTCTCGGCAATCAGGCTTCCACATGGGAGGAGGCGAAGGCTGACATCCTGGGACTCTATATGGTATGCAACCTCATTGACAAGGGTGAGATTCCTCTCATCTCCAAGGAGGCGGCCATCACTACATATATCGCGAGCCTGATCCGTTCAGTGCGTTTCGGCGCTGCTGACGCGCATGGTCGTGCGAATATGATGTGCTACAACTTCCTGAAGGATCATGGCGCATTCGAGCGCAACAAGGACGGTCTCTATCATGTGAATTTCGAGAAGGTTCCTGAGGTGGTGGCTGAATGGTCAAATCTGATTCTTGAAACTCAGGCTACCGGCAACTATATGTTCGCCAGGGAGTATGAGTCCAATCATGCAGTCATTCCTGAGGCATTGTCCGCAGATATCGCCAATGTGAACAGAGGCGGTGTTCCGGTGGATATCCGTTTTGAATTCGTGTGGTAGTCTGAAGACTTCCTATATAATGCTAACGCAGTATCTTGGCAGTGATGCCGGTACTGCGTTTTTTGCACCATAGCCACACCCTGCCTTCATCGTCGATTTTCTGTACTTCGAACTGCATTCCTGTCTTATATACCGCGATTCCTCCGTCGGTGTATTTCAATGAGCATTTGATGTTCTGGCCCGGCCGGACCGGGATGTCCGAGCAGGTCAGGATGAAGAATTCCGACATGGTGTCGTTGTTGGCGCGGAACTGCTTGTTGTCCTCGTTGTAGCTCAGCTGCCAGGTGTCTGGGCAGAACCTGATTTTCTCGCGGCCTCCTACGGTCAGCGTAATGTTTTCATTCTCAAGGAACTGCTTGTCCGGTCCGTGCCCGCGATTACAGGAAGTCATTGACAATACTGTCAGCAGGATTATTATGATATGCGGTTTTCTCATTTTACTCTCATGCTTTTTTCGATTATCTCCTTGGAACCGTCGATGTACAGTATCACAGCCTTGATCTTGCAGGAACGTGTCAGCTTGAAGTAGCCGTTTTTGTCGGCGATTATGCTGCGGTCGTCCATATACCATTCCACGGCTTTGAACTTGTTGGCATTGAGCAGGACAAGCGGCAGCATCGAGCCGGCCGGGAAACTCCCGTCCTCGTTTCGCTTCACGGTGTTCAGGAATATGAACGGATAGCCCTCCCGGTAGATTTTCTTGGTCGAGAACTGCAAGTTGACGACTTCGCCTTTCACTCCGCTTGCTTCATAATGAATCTTCATCGTGTAGGTCCTCGCCGGTTTCAGCCCCTCCAGGCGGATGGCGTACTTTCCGGGTTCGAAAGCATTGACAGTCATTTCACCCG
>ERZ779830.292-NODE-292-length-11893-cov-2.19387_pt1 | contig 11893 bp, 9 predicted proteins | sample MGYA00511251_ERZ779830 | MGnify/ENA primary metagenome ERZ779830 (study PRJEB29588, sample SAMEA2146731) | human gut metagenome | biome: human gut; feature: human-associated habitat; material: faeces | place: Denmark | collected 2008/2010 ... | reverse complement strand
ATTTATATTTATCATATAGCTAACGGTCGAACAGAGTACAAAAATTTAATTATTGATTGAGCGCTCAAAATTTGAGCGTTTTTTTTATTCTTATTTTTAGTGAGGTGAAAATAATATGGCCGGTTCAAATACATTCGGCGGAACGATTAAGCTTGAGGGCGAAAAAGCGTACAGAGAAGCGCTACGACAGATAAATTCCGAACTTAAGGTTATGGCCTCAGAGATGGGCAAAGTTACCGCTGAGTTCGGGAAAAATGATAAATCAGCCTCTTCCCTCACTTCTCGAAATAAAATCTTAGCTGAACAAATCGATAAGCAAAAAGAAAAAATCACGGCGTTAAAGAACGCTTTAGAGCAGTCAAGCGAAAAGTACGGGGAAAATGATAAAAAAACGAATGCCTGGAAAATATCGCTCAACAAAGCTGAAGCTGAGCTTATCAAGCTTGAAAAAGAACTCAGCGACAACGAAAAAGCCCTCAAAGATAGCGAAAATGCCACTGAGGATAACTCTAAGTCACTTAAAAAGTTCGGCGATTCGGCGAATGATGCCGGACAAAAAACGCTTAAACTCGGTGATTTAATTAAGGCAAATTTGATTTCTGAAGCGATAATAAGCGGCATAAAAGCACTTGGTTCTGCAATTATGGACGTTGCAAGGAAGTTCGGTGAATTTGTTTCGAATGGTATAAAAAATGCGAGCAATTTACAAGAAGTCCAAAACGTAGTTGACGTTACCTTTGAAGAAAGCGCGGGAATAATTAACGATTGGGCGACAAAAGCTGCCAGCGCCTATGGCATGAGTGAGCTTTCGGCTAAGCAGTACACCGGAACTATCGGCGCAATGTTTAAATCGATGGGCCTTGCTGACGAGCAAGTTTTGTCAATGTCGACCGACATGGTTGGGCTTGCCGGCGATTTTGCTTCGTTTTACAACTTGGAACACGAAGAAGCATTCAACAAAATCCGCGCTGGAATTAGCGGCGAAACTGAGCCTCTAAAGCAACTGGGTATCAATATGTCGGTTGTGAATTTGGAGGCTTTTGCATTGTCTCAGGGCATCGATAAAACTTATAGCTCCATGACGCAAGCCGAGCAAGCGACTTTACGATACAACTATTTAATGTCAGTTTCGGCAGATGCACAGGGAGATTTTGCCAGAACTTCAGGCAGTTACGCAAATCAACTCAGAATTGCTCAGCTAAACATGGAAAATCTCGCAACCGGCATAGGTGCTAAACTTTTACCGATTTGCAACGAGGCTTTAACTATCTTCAACGGTATGTTTTCCGGCACGATGGACATTTCAACAGGCTTTTCAAAATTAACCGAAATGGTCGTGAATCTGGCGAATGACTTGCTGAACAGTTTGCCTCAAATCGCAGAGACCGCCGGTCAAATAATAACAAGTTTTGCAAGCGGAATTACGTCCATGTTGCCGCAGTTGGCGCCCATTGCGACTAGAGTTATCACAACTTTGGTTAACACTTTTTCTTCAAATATCGCACAAATAACAACGGCAGCTGTTCAGATAATTTTAACGCTTGCCGAAGCGTTAATTAATTCTCTTCCGGAATTATTAAACGCAGCAATTCAGATTATAGCGGCGCTCGTAAATGGCATAACACAGGCGTTGCCAACGCTTGTACCCGCAATTGTAAGCGCAGTAATTTTGATGGTTAATACACTTTTGGCGAACGTTTCGCTGATTTTGCAAACCGGTATAGAGTTGCTGATGGCGCTGGTTGATGCGATTCCGACAGTTGTCACTGCACTTGTTCAAAATCTTCCGACAATCATCACAACAATAATTGACGCGCTAATCGAATCAATCCCGCTCTTAATCGGCGCTGCCATCGAGCTTTTCATGGCTTTAGTTGAAGCAATCCCAATAATTACGGTGGAATTAATCAAAGCGTTGCCGCAAATTGTAACGGCGATAATCCAAGGTTTAGCGCGACTTCCAGAACTTTTGTGGAACATTTTGAATGAGTGCATCGGGAAATTTATAAGTTGGGGCGACCAAAGCGAAGCCGAAGGAGCGCAAGGCTCGCAAAGCTTTTTAACGCAAGTAATAAACATCATAAAAGAATTGCCCGCGAGAGTTTGGAAATGGCTACAGAACGCAATAACAAATATTAGCAGTTTCTTCAACGATATTCTGAACACCGCAGCAGAGATGACTCCGCAATTTGTAAACACAATAATTAGCTTCGTAAGCGAATTGCCTGGCAAGATTTGGGATGGGATTATCGGCGCTATTTCGGCCGTAACGGAGTGGGGAAATCAGCTTTTGACCGCCGGAATAAACGCAGCGCAGAACCTTGTGAACAGCATCTGGAGCACACTTTGTGAATTGCCTGGGCAAATGCTTGATATTGGCAAAAATCTTGTACAAGGCCTTTGGAACGGCATAAATGACGCAAAAAATTGGGTTTTAGATAAAATTAAAGGTTTCGGAGAGTCTATTTTAAATGGAATCAAAAGCTTTTTTGGAATTGCTTCACCGTCAAAATTGTTTGAAGAGCAAATTGGCAAAAATTTAGCGCTTGGCCTAGGAGAGGGCTTTACGGATTCCATGAAAAGTGTATCAAAGCAAATGCAAAATTCGATTCCAACCGAGTTCGGCGTGGAGCCAACGCTTAATGTCGCATACAATCAAGGTTTTGCGGCCCAACCGCAAGTCTCCGGGAACTCTGGAATCACCGTACACATCGAAAATTTTGTGAATAATCGTGCCCAGGATGTCCAGGCTTTCGCTCAGGAGCTGGAGTTTTATTCGCGCCGCAATAATTTTGCACTGGGATAAAAGGGGTTGAGACCAATTTGAATTATTGCATATTTAAAGACATAAATTCGCTTGAGTTAGGGCTTTATATGGAACGTTGTCCAGAAAAAATCAGTCCAAAAAGGCGCGACGAAACCTTTACAGTTCCGGGCCGACACGGCAATTTAACCACAACTGACGGAGCTTTTGAAAGTTACATCCGAAGTACTGAATTTATTGTAAAAGATAAGAAAAAAATTGATGAAATCTGCGCTCATTTTAAAGGTTCGGGTTGGCTAATTTTCAGCAGCGAACCTGACCGAAAGTACAAAGCAAGAGTTGCAAATCAGATTGAATTTTCTCATGTTATTCGGCATTTTAAGCGCTTTGTCGTTGAATTTGAAGTCCAACCGTTCGGCTACGATGTTTTTGAACAAACGATAACGAAAACCGCGCCGTTTAGCCTTTTTAACATTGGAACAGTTGACTCTGAGCCCATAATTACAATTTTCGGAACTGGAAATATAACGCTATATGTAAACAATCAAAGTATTTCTTTAAAAGAAATTGCAGGCTCAATTACAATTGATAGCGAAATGCAAAATGCATACAACGGTGCAGCATCGATGAACAACAAAATGAGCGGAGAATTTCCAATTTTAAGTCTTGGTGAGAATCATATTAAATGGCTGGGGAATGTTACAAAGCTTGAAATACAGCCAAACTGGAGATACATTTAATTTTTTATGTTCATTTTTGTGTGACGACAAAAACGAACCAAAAAGCGTCCCGAGAGGATTTCGATTCCTCTCGGACTCTCCTAAACGACGCAAAGGGCAAGCCCTTTGGAAACCCGGAAAACCCGGTTTAAACGGACGACAAAGAGTTTGGAGTGAAACAATGATAATTCTATATAAGAAAAATGAAACTGATTTTACGCACAACGGCATAATGGTTTTACAGCCGATCGAGGCAATTGTAACCGAGGAAATAAACGGCGACTATTCCCAGCTGATTGAAAATGAACAGATAATAAAAGTGCCAACGCCGAAATCAGAGCAGCTTTTCAGAGTTTATAACTCTGACGTTGACATGATTGGAAACCCAGTGTTTTACTGCCGGCACATTTTTTATGACCTATTAGATTATTTCATAGAGGACACTCGCCCAACCGGAAATGGAACTCTGGCAATCTCGAAAATCCTAGAAAACACGCCGTTTGTAGGCAGTTCTGACATCACAAAACAAGGGACGGCCTATTATCAAATGATGAGTCCGGTCAAAGCAATTTTAGGCGCTGATAATTCTTTTATAGAAATTTGGGGCGGTGAGATTGAGAGAGATAATTTCCAAATTAGAATGAAAAATCGTGTTGGAGCAGACCGAGGTGTATCGATTAGATATCGTAAAAACCTGACTGGCCTGAGATTTGTAACAGATTTATCAAGCGTTGCAACAAAAATCATGCCGACAGGCCTCAAAGAAGATGGACAAACTCTTCTAAAATTGCCGGAAAAGTACGTAGCCTCGCCGCTCATCGGCAATTACGTAAATGAAAAAGTCACTCGAATCCATTATTCTGACATAAAAATAGATGAAAAAATGAGTGAAACGGAAGCTTTAAATGCACTTCGAAACGCGGCGAACCAAGAATTTGAAAACGGCTTTGAAAAGCCGAAAATTACCGCCACAGTCGAATTTATCCCACTTCAGGATACAGAAGAATATAAAGATTTTGCGGTCTTAGAGAATGTTTATTTAGGCGATACAGTCAGCGTGCATCACGAAGATTTGAACATTGATTTAGTGACAAAAGTCATCGGCTATGAATTTGATGCACTTTCAAAGCGTTATAACAAAGTCACGCTGGGCAACACAAATCCAAAATATGGAGATATTCAGCGACAGTATGTCGATAAAGTCAATAGCGAGACTAGGTTTGCGATTAACAGCGAGATTGTCGATACTGAAAAAAAGGTTACGCAGGAGTTTAAGGCTGCTGATGGTGAACTTTCTAGCATAATTACTGAAGAAATCACGCGTGCCCGGGGTGCAGAAGAGACGCTTTCGTCGTCAATAACGCAGAATGCAAGAAATATTACGTTAAAAGTTTCGAAGGGCGACGTGAGCAGCCAATTGAGCATGGAAAACGACCAAATTTCCATTTCGAGCAATCGAATTTCGATTTCATCAACGTATTTTACGCTTAGCAGCAGTGGAAAAATAACCTGCACAAGTGCCGATATTTCCGGGACACTCGAGACTGGCGGCACTTACGGATACGTAAAATTAAGCAATGGCCGATTAATTGGCGGAAACAGTTCCGGCGAATCGGGGTACATTTCGTTTAACCATCAGGTTGATGGAAGCCCTGGGCCACGGATTGCGGGGGCAAATGGACTTGTGATTGCAACGTCCAAACTTGGTGTTGCTGATTATTTAGGCCCAGGTGCAAGTGGAACATATTATCAAGGGCAATCCGCGCCCCAAACGTTTGTCACAAATATTTCTGACAACGGAGACGGTACAATTTCTTGGACCACAAAGACAATCACGTTCACAAAAGGCTTGATGACAACGAGTCTGTAGAGGAGGTTTTGTTTTGAACATACCAATCGAGAACGCATTAAACATTATTCAGACTGAAATTGAAGAATTTATTTATCAAAAAATGCAGGAGAGTCGGCTTTCTGCGGGACTTATGGAGAAAATTTTAGAAGGCGTATTATGCCAAATTAGAAAATTAAAAACTCGGGATTTAGAAAAATTTATTTTAGAAATGAATAAAAAAATGCCTGAAGTTTTTGAGGAAAAAATTGAAAAACAAACGGTAAAAAGTGATGACTTGGGAGTGAAGAAAGATGGAAGTTTATAAGGCAAAACGCAATGGAACAGCGATTTTTCTTAATCCGGATAAGTTCGATGAGTTTTTGGCGAAAGGATATTTAATTTATAAAGTTAACAATTTGGAAGACGAAAGCTCAGACGAACTTCTTCTTTCTCCAGAAGAAAATAAAATTTTGCGAGGTGAAATTGAATGACGACAAAATCGATAACACTGAATGTTTGGCAGCCTAATGACGTGCGAGTGCAGGTCAATCAAGGCGAAGTGAATTCGCGATTTTTGGAGATTAAAATTCTAGATAAGAAAAAAGCATTCAACTTGACGGGCAAAACCGTCATTTTTTATGCCACCAAGCCTGATGGAAACTTGATTTTTAACGACTGTGAAATTGAAAAAGCAACCAATGGAATTGTAACGCTACAACTGACCTCGCAAATGTCGATAGTCCCAGGAATCATGCGAGATTGTGAATTTCACATTTTGGATGAAGAGCTTACAAAGCTCAAAGTAAAAGGTCTATCGATTGAAATTGCCCGCTGTACCGATTTTGAAAGCGCAATTGAAAGCACGTCTGAGTTTACAGCCTTAACTCAAGCCCTGGACGAGGTCAACAAGGTAATGGAAGCCTACTCTGAAGAAAATATCATGGGCAAAATCATGTCCATGGATGGCGAAGGCTGCGGGTTAGATGCTGATTTGCTTGATGGAAAACACGGTTCGGAGTACGCAACGGCAGCCCAGGGCGAAAAAGCGGAGTCTGCGATTCAAGGCATAAAGGCAAATGGCTTAGTGCTACCGATAGATTCAGCCAACGTGGTCAATTTGACACCGGAGAACCTCAACGTTGTGCCGATTGGTAGAACTGTAAACAACAAGGAACTGTCAAGCGACATAACGCTTTCTTACTCGGATGTTGGTGGCGCTTCAAGCGCCCAGGGTTCTAAGGCTGACAGCGCAATACAAGGAATTCGTGGGAACGGAATGGCAATTTTGCCAGATGAAAGCCGAATCGTTAATATCACTCCTGAAAATATTGAAGCAGTGCCAATTACAAGAACAATTAACGAAAAAGCGCTGTCCAGCAACATAACAATAACTGCTCTCGACATTAGTGCAGCCTCAATTGAGCAAGGAAATAAGGCCGATTCAGCGATACAATCAATTCAAGGTAACGGCAAAATCATTCAGCCGGATTTTAATCGTTCTGTTGTAATAACGCCGGAAAACATAGGTGCGGTGCCGGTTGAGCGAAAGATAAACGATAAAGCGTTGAATGAAGATATTACACTTTCAGCTTCAGATATAGGTGCTGCCGCTATCGAGCATGGCGAGCACGTTCCTTCGGTGCAAGCTGCTGATAATTCTATTTTCCTGCGAAATGACAACTCTTGGAAACCGGTTACACCTAAAAACATAGGTGCTGCGACAGAGGAACAGGGCCAAAAAGCAGACTATGCAATTCAAGGAATTCAAGTCAACGGTGTGCACGTTTCTCCAGATTTAAACCGATACGTCAACGTAACAATCGAGGATTTGGAAGCTGTACCGAAAGAGCGAAAAATCAACAACAAAAACCTGGAATCTGACATAGCACTTACTGCAGCAGACGTTTGGGCAGCTGAAATTAACCACAGCCACACGCCTCAAGAAATAAACGCAGCAACTGCAGAACAAGGCATGAAAGCGGACTTAGCGGTTCAAGGTGTCAAGCTGAATGGCAGTTTAATTATACCCGATGCTGAAAATGTTGTAGATATCGAAGTTTCCGAACTTGGCGGAGCAACAGCTGAGCAAGGCGCGAAGGCAGATTCAGCGCTTCAGGGCGTCAAGGTAAACGGCACGTTGCTTGAGGCAGATAGCCAAAACATTGTCGATGTAATCGTCAGTGGCGGTGGTGGAAGTTCGTCTGTGACTTATACAGCAGAAATTGGCACAAATTGGGTAGCCGCAGAGACTGGCGAGTATACTCAAACCGTTGTGGTGAACGGAATCCTGGCCACCGACAACCCAATTGTTGACGTGGTTCTGGACACCGCAAAAAATACAGCTTTAAGCCAGTTAGAAGCTTGGAGCCTTATTTCTAAAATCGAAACTTCTAACGGCAGCATAACTGTGACCTGCCTTGAAGAAGCGCCAACTACAGCGATTCTGATTCAGATAAAGGTGGTGAGGTAGATGGGAAATGCGATTATATCAAGAAGAGAACAGCGTGAACTAAAGAAAACCAAAGAGAATTACGATTTCGAAGAAAAATTATTGCCGGAAGAATTGAAGAGTTGTACAACTAAATACACCTGTTTCTTACCAAACGGAGATGTTTTAATAAGCGGTTATGGCGAGGATATTGGAGTTTGGCACTTTGAAAAAGAGACCCTTTCCTTTTATAAATTATATAACGAAGGCTATTGGTCAACATTTCAACTTTTGGCAAATGGCGACTGTCTAATCGTAAATAAAAGTGACTCCGAGATAACGGGAATCCTATTTTATAATAGTTCAGAAAAGTCTATTACGAAAATTTATGATGAGGGCTATAAATGGGAATATTTCTATGAGTTAAGTAATGGAGATGTCTTAATCAGCAATTCCGCTTCTTCTGTAACGGGTATATATGTATTTAACCATTCGACAAAGTTGATAACAAAAGCATATGAAAGTGGATATAATTGGAGATACTTTTCTGAATTGTCTGACGGAAACTGTTTGATTAGTTCCAGCACAAGCTCATGTGTTGGACTTTTGCTTTATGACCTTGCGACAAATCAGATAACGGTAGCCTATTCAACCGGCTATTATTGGCGCTACGTTTACAAATTATATAATGGCGAACACTTGATATCCGGCGAATATTCGTCCTCCTCGGGTATTTTAAAATACAGTCCAGCAACAAAAAGTATTTCTCTGGTTTATGATTCTGGAAATGGTTTCGCATACTTCTTTGAACCTACTCCGGGAAAATGTTTAATTGGAGCAAATGCGTGGCAAGGCGCTGGCCTGTTTTTATATGAGGAAAGTTCCGATACGGTTACAAAAATTTTAAATATAAATGATTACGGTTGGAATCACTATCAAAGCTTGCCAGATGGTGATTTTTTAATTGCCAATAGCAACACAAGTAGTACCGCGGGAATTTTATATTACAACGCTAGCGACGATTCAGCTATAAAGCTTTTTGATGAAAGTTCCTCGTGGAAGAATTTTTTCGAGTTACCTAACAATGACTACCTTATAGGAAGCAGTAACATTTCTGGAGTTGGCGTCTCAAATATAGGAATGCTTTATTTTAATTACGCAGAAAAAACAGTCACAAGAATATATGAAACAGGTTATTCTTGGGAACTTGGCCATAAGCTTGCCGGTGGAGATTGGCTTATTGCTGGAGATAGAGCGAGTGGAGTTTTGCTGTATGATACAACAAATAAGACTTTAACAAGTATTTATGAGGCTAACTCTGGCTGGACAGATTTTTACGACCTACCAGATGGAGATTGCTTGATTATCGGAAGTATCTATGGTACATTCGCAGGAGTTTTGTTATATAGCGCTTCAAGCAAGACAATAACACAAATTTATGAGCAAGGAGTTTATTGGAAAAACTTTTTTGAATTGCCGAATGGAAATATTCTAATTACAAGTAATAAGTCTTGGTCAACAACCGGTGTTTTGCTATTTGATATCAGTTCTAAAACAATATCAAGAAAGATTAATTACGGCACGAAATATTCTATTTTATCAAATGGCGAATTGATATCATCCGAAATCGATGTGCTTTCTGTAAATGTTGCAAATTATAGTTTGGGCTCATATATGGGTGGCACGGTTAATGGCGATTATATTTTTGCAGAAACAAAAGTTCAAAAAATTTCTGATGGTTCTGTTTGCAATTTGAATGACACATACAGTGCCTCATACCTTTCTAAGTACAATATTGCAGTTGGTTCGAAATTTATAGTTTATAAAAATTAAATGGGAGTTTAACATGAAAGTATTTATTGGCGGCGGGTGACCTCGCTGGACATGACGCGCTGAGGTTTTGCTTAACAATTAGCGCACTCACGCGGAGGACTCTAAGTGCAGGATTTAATGGTTTGAAATTTATAATCTATAAAAATGGTAGTATGCCGAAATTGCAGAAACAAAAGTTTTAATAAAAAATTAGGTAGTGTCAAGTAATCTATGAAAAAACTGAGCCGAAAAAATAGGCTCAAATGAACCTTGAAAACTGTAGATATTGATTCCTGTAAGCTCTCCGAGGGCTTAGGGCGTTGCCCTAAGAACCCACAAGGGAGCAGTCCCTTGACCCGTTTTCGTGCTCTGCCCGAACCTGTCCTCGCCGGAAGGCAAGAAAAGGGCACAACGCCCTTTTCTACAGGAACAGGATAATCCGCGAGCCTTATGTCAATAGACTTTCGCGGCATATCCTCACAGCCGGTGCTGCCGTCTGTTCCGGTATTCCACGGTTCTATTGACAACAGCTCCGCTCCATGACAGCTGCATTGTTTTTCTGCATATTTAGGATTGTCTGCTGGCCGAGGAAGATAAGGAGCTGCCATTTGCCCGGCATGTTGTCTGCGCCTTGCAGCATTTCCACTTCGTTGAGGACTTTGTATTTATTATGTTTATGAGGGCGCAGGAAGTTGTAATAGGCAACCCAGAGAGTCAGGTCGTAGTTGGCACCGTCGATGCCGTCAAAGCCGTTTGTGTGGCGGTAGGAAGCCTTGTAGGTGCGGTTGAGCCGTTCGATCATCTGCTTGAACGGTCGGTGTTCCGTGGAAACAGCGTCGTCGTTGGTAAGTCCGATGACCTGTGTGACCTTGAAGGTAAAGGCTTTGCCGAACTTTTTGGCAAACTCCATGGCGGCGAGGGGATAGGCACTGTAGCCGTCAGCGATGAACTTGAACTTTTCAGGGAGTTTTGCAAGTCCCCGGAAGGCCATGCGCATGGCAAGGATGCAAGGGCCGACGCCGCGGCTGTCGGACACCTGGTAGCCGATGATGGACCGGGTGGCGGCGTTCATGATGAGCCAGACGTAGGTTTTGATGCCGCGGATTTTGATATAGGTTTCATCAGCGGTAAATACTTCCCCTTTTTCATAGGGGTATTGATCGACAAAGGGCTTGACGCAGATGGTGGCAGTCTTGCAGTAGTTGGCTATCTGCTGGTGGGAGATGCTGATGTTGTACAGGTCTTTCAGGGCTTGCGAGGTTTTGCGGAGGGAAAGGCCCAGATTGACATGCAGTGTCAGACATAAAGACATGACATGGGCATTGTGTTTGCTGAATTTGAGGGAAGAAGCATTCCTGGGCAGGGTATTTAGATCCATGCTGAAAAAATCCATCATAAATTCACGGTAGATGTAGTGAAGTTTATATTTATTTTTGCCGTAGTCTTCCTTAAGGTCTGCTTCATCCACCTTTCTAAGGTTATGGAGATAGTAGGGGCATTTGGGATTGACGCATTTATGGAGGATGAAATGCTTTCTGTCTTTCTTTGGAACAAGGGCGTTTCCGCAGTGCGGACAGCGCAGTTTCACGGAAGAAAATTTGCTTTCTTCCGGCGAGAACCTGGCGGAGCAGACTTTGCACAGGAGTTGTCCTTTGGAGCCGTTGTTTTTGTAGAGGTATGGCTGTGGGGCATTACAGCGGGGACAGGAGCAGTCCTCCGGGATGTCGCATTCTGAGCGTCTGCTGACAGGCCGGATTTTCTTTCCGTAGCGTTTCTCAAAGTAAGGGATCAGTTCCTTGTAAGTCCAGTCCTGTCGGAAGTCGGTGACGAGAGGGAGTTCATCAATTTTGAACTTCTGGTATTTTTGGGAATGGGAGTCATCAAAAGCCCACTGTTTTAGGGGAATATATCTGCAGATGAAGTTAATCAGCCAGCAATTCTGCTGGTAAAGGTATTGAATAACAGAAAGTAAGTATTGTATAATGTCCATGAGCATTGCCTCCTTTGGTTGATCGATTTTTTAGACGAGGACATTATACCAAAAAAGGGAGGTCAATGCTCTTTTTATTTGAATCTTCCATAAAATCAAGGTTTAAGCAATAAAAAAACAAGGTAGTCTTTGACACTACCAAAAATAAAAGGGGGGAAATTATAATGAAAACTATAGCTATTCCGGGATTTGACCGCCTAAATTTCAAAGCCGGTGTCCCGGAACAAGCAGTTAGCTTGTATAACCCAAATCAAAACACTTGTTATTTTAAGATGTCATTGATTTTAGCTGATGGAACGAAGTTATGGGAAAGCAAACTTGTAGAACCAGGACAAGCGTTTTACAAAAT
>ERZ779830.289-NODE-289-length-12017-cov-2.26124_pt1 | contig 12017 bp, 13 predicted proteins | sample MGYA00511251_ERZ779830 | MGnify/ENA primary metagenome ERZ779830 (study PRJEB29588, sample SAMEA2146731) | human gut metagenome | biome: human gut; feature: human-associated habitat; material: faeces | place: Denmark | collected 2008/2010 ... | reverse complement strand
GGCGACCCGCCGCGCCGCGTCCAGGTCTTCTGCGATGAGAGTGCGCCCGAGAAGAGTATCGAGGAGATCCTGATACATCGGCTGGCAGGAGAAAAGGTGAGAGGCGATACCGCAGATCCCAGGCTCCTTCGACGCCATCACTTCCGTCCCGTTGTTGTAGCGCGGATGCATGGACTCCAAGGGATAGAAGGTCGTGCGGCCCAAATGCTTCTCCGAAAGCCAGCGGATGATCTCTCCCGCTGCCTTCGTCGTATCTGTCACGATATAGGAGATCTGTCCGCCGAGCGCTGCTTCCGCGGCCTCCGTATATTCGTCCGGCACACGGATGAGCTCTCCGAGCGCCCCATGGATGGCCTCACCGAAACGGTCTGCCTGCTCCATGATGGTCTTCGTCACGAGGGAAAAGCTCGCGTATTCCTTTTCCGCCCGTTCCAGATACGCTTTCTGCGAACGGATCGACGAAAGCAGCGACTCCTGCTTCCGTTTTTCACCGCCCAGACGAAAACGCAGCTCCTCCGCCTCTCGCAGTGCTTCGCTGTGCTGCTTGCCCTTCTCCGAAAGAGCGGTGAGGCACTCCGTCTTCTCCTTCTCTTCACGAAGAAGCTCGGACAGCTCGCGCGAGGCTGCTTCTTCCTCCTCGGCGAGGGATGCCTCCTCCTTCTCATGATGATCGATCTCCGCCGCCAGACGCTCGATGTCTTCTCTTGCATGTACAAGCTGCTGGCTCACCTTCTCCTTTTCCTGCGAAAGAGCCAGCGCTCTCACATAGGCGGTCTCCGCCTCTGCCAGCGCTTTTGAGAGAGACTCCTTCTCCTCTGCTTTCGCGGAAACAGCCTCCTTCGCCGCCTGCAGGGACGCCTCCGCACACGAGAGCTCCTCCTTCGCACCAGCGATCTCTTCTGCGATCTCCTTCTCTGCTTCCGTCTGATCCTCTGCGGATACGGTGAGCTCCTCCCATTTCTCCTTCGCATGGGAGAGCGCCTCTTCCTTCACGCGGTAATCACCGCGCAGCCGCTCCATCTCCCGCTGGGCGTCCGCCATCGCGTCCCCCGCCGCGCGCAGCTTCTCCTGATGCGCGAGACGGTCCTTTTCCAGCGTTTCCTTAGCCAGGCTCGCCCGCGAGAGCTTCGTCTGCCACAGAGAGGCTTCATCCTGGAGCTTCAGCGCTTCATTTTCATAGCGTGCCGTCATACGTCCGGAGGATGTCAGCTTCAGGAGCCCCATCGTCGCATCGATCGCCCGCTTCTCCTGCGTAAGGCTCTTGTACCTTCTTGCTCTCTCTGCCCCTTCCTTCAAAGGCACGAGCTGCTCATCGAGAAGCGCCATCATATCCTTCACGCGCTCCATATTCTCCGCCGTCTTCTCGAGCTTTCGGAGTCCTTCCGTCTTCCGCATGCGGTACAGGCTGATGCCTGCCACATCCTCGAAGATCACGCGCCGTTCATCCGCATGTGCCGTCAGAACCTGATCCACCCGGTTCTGTCCGATGATCGCCATCGAGCCCTTACCGAGCCCTGTCGGTGCCAGAAGCTCCTGAATATCCTTCAGGCGACAGCTTCGCTTATTCAGGTAGAAATCACTATCCCCATTTCTAAGGAGCCTTCGCGTGATCGCGACCTCTACGGTATCGAGCGGCATCCGCTGTTATCAAGGACGAGCGTGACCTCCGCCCCATTCTTTTCCCGGCGTGTCTCTGAGCCGGAAAAGATCATATCCTCTGCCTTCTGCCCACGGATCTGGCGCACATTCTGCTCCCCCAGCACCCAGCGGACCGCATCTGAAATATTGCTCTTCCCGCATCCATTCGGCCCCACGATGACCGTCATGCCGTCAGAAAAATCGATCGTAGTCTTATCTGCGAAGGACTTGAAGCCCTGCAGTATCAATCGGAGTAGTTTCATGAGTTCTCCTTCTTTGCATAATATCGTCCTTATTAGCAGACATACGGTATTTACTGTATCTTTTAGGGATAATGCTACTATTGGGCTACTACCTCTTCTAATTAAAATCTAATCTTATAACTTGCTTGAAATCCATCAACCTTGTTGTCTTTGACATTCAGTTGAAAAGACACACTTTTATTGTACCCAAAATTCCTTTGTACTTCAATCGGAACGTACCATTCATTAGACACCCTTCCTATCCCAGTACCCACTTCCCACTTGTGCTTCTTTTCATAGTCTTTGAAGATGGGTGTGAGGTCTAGCGTTTGATCTACACGTGCAGTGGTGGAAGTAGTGGAAGTAGTAGAGGATGAAGGAGAAGAAGATGTGTCTTTTAATGTTTCTTTAATGTACTTATCTTTAACTGGTATCTGAATGTCATCACCATTGATGACTGCATGATAGTGGTTATTCAGAATCAAATCTGGATCAGACGTATTGGTTTTACTTGCTGCTGTTATTTCAGTAGTCAAAGAGGGTGAAGTATAGGAATCTGTAGTTGTAGTTGTTTTTGTTGTTCCTTCTTTATACCCTTTATCATATCCATAATGGTAAATCATTGTTGTTGTTCCAATAAAGAAAATCATCAGAATAATAACAATAAGGATATTTCTTTTATTTACATCATTAAAATCAATCACTTTAGAATCACCTATTTTCATTCTCAATACTGTAATAAAGGATGTAGACCTTCGGTGTGTCACATTGAAAGTTCTAATAGTTTACACACATAGTGATTCACATGCTATACCTAGTGTAGGAAACATATATCTCTTATTTCATAGAGTTCCAAGTTACAGAAACAAGAGATACATGTATATAATATAGATTCCCTCAGTCTCCCTTTCTACGTGCCACAATTAGAACTTTGTATATATGTGCCACAATTAGGTCTTCTTTAGGTCTTTCCTAAACTAGAGTTGTCTTTTATATGAAACTTTCTCCGCTGTGTTTAGATCCTTTAACATTGCCAGTTTCACCTTGCTATAGTTCTCTCTGCCAACAGGTCTAGGGTTTGTCTGATTCAGTTCTGGAATATAGAAGATACCTCTGTCTGGGTCATCCCATTGTTCAAGTAACTCATCCAGTTGTTCGTCCATCCCTGTTTGATAATCCCTATCCATCGAATTAGCAAAGAACTCTACAGCCATAGTGACAGCATCCAATCTATCATCATGAGCAAGTGCCCCTCTTTCATTGGTGAGCCGTGTCATTTGATAGATTAAAGAATAGTTAGGACTAGATTCATACGTCTTATAGTCAGCAGTGATTACCCCTTTATTGACAATGAGCTTGTGTCTCATCATAACAGGTTCAAGGGTGTCTATAATACGCTGTTCCTTCTGTGCCTTACTTCTGATTTCTTCCAAAGCACAGGGATAGATTCTGGTAAAGATAGGAGCAAGAAGTTTGCCAAACATACCATCACCAAAGTTAGATTCATAGACAACTGTATTAACCTTCCAGAACTTAGCTTTGTTAGCCAGTGTCTCCAGTGTGTTATCACTGTAACCAGAGGTATAACCGCCACTTTCCATCAAGAACAAATAGCCATTAAGGTATTTGATGATTGCATATGCCGTTTCATCCTTACCACGTCCAGATGGATCAATAGCCATAACTGTTCCAGTGTATTCAGCTGTTTCTGGGGACTGCAAGAGAGGAGAATAGAAGTAATCCCCTTTCAGCGCTACAGACGCTACATCCTTCCATCTCTTTGTAGGATCAGCAGTCCAAGACCATTTAAGACTAGCTTCATTCATATCCAGATCCGCTACAATCAAGTCCTGTACTTTAAGTGGATACTTCTCTTGATCCGACAAGTTGGTATTAAGCATGAACTGTAAAGCAAACCCAGCTTTGCCATAAGACAACTCTCGCTCTGCAATGTCCTGTGCATTGAATCGTTTTGGGTCAGTTGGCTCTCCCTTATGCGCTTCCCAGTTATCAAGAATAAACGGAGCAAGGGTGTCTCCGTAATCTTCGAGCTGTTTCTTGTCCTCTGGATAACGGACTGTCCAGATACGACAGTGATACCCACGTTTCTGAAGTTCAGTATAGAGAGACATTTCATTCTGAGGTGTACCCAGATAGATGATTTGTCCCCCAGGTTTAATAACAGAATCAAATTCTTTTACTGCTTCTCCTAGTTTATCACGTTGTGTCTGGGTGCCAGAGTTACCTGGAACTTCTACGTCATCTGCAATCAGAAGGTCTGCACGAGAACCAGTAATCTGTCCAGTGATACCTACAGACTTTACAGACGGAGAAATATCTGGGATAGCCAAGCCTACGTCAAAGAGATTCTGGGTGTTTCTCTGTCCTTCTTTTGTTTTTAATTCCGCAAGGAAAGGAAGCAGCATAATGATACGCCGTACAAATACAGCGTTCGCATCTGCTCTATCTTTAGACGCAGACACAATCAGTACTTTAATCTGCGGTTCATTCCAAAGTTTCCATACAGCGTATGCACATGTCAGATAGGATTTAGCGACACCACGGAATCCTTCTATGATGAATCGTTTACTGGGATATGTCATAAGGTGTTTAGCAATATCATACTGAATTGGTGTTGGTTCTGGTAATCCCAAATCATGCCAAAGCATATAGACAAACACCCTAAAATCAGTCTTAGCTTTTTGAATCTGGGTGTTTGTCCAACATGCTCCTGTAAAATCAGTTAAGTCGATCAATATCTACACCGTCTTTCACATCATCAAAAATTGGGATGTGCTGACGCTCAATCTGCTGCTGTATGTCTGCAACACCCTTAGTGCGAGGGGAGACAATCAAATCATTGTCTTTCAAGAATTTTCTTACACGGTCAAGGAAACGTGGGTCTTTCCGCATTTCTGGGTCAGCAAGCCCTTCACGAATCGCTTGTACTTCACCCTGTGCAATTTCATCCAAAAGTGTAGGATCAATTTCAAACATCTTCATCACCCCATCCATCATATCTATCAAGATCATTTGCTCTAATCGTAGACAGCACCTTGTCTGCATAGTCAGGGTCAGTTGCATAAATCGGTGCAAGAGTGCGTACAAAGTCTTCTACAGACCAAGTACTTTCCCACGCTTCTACAACTTCAGCATATTTGTAGTCTTCAGTAATAAGGATACACCAGTCTCTAATGGCTTCTTCCAGTGTTTCATAAGACTGGAATTTGTCATAGATAGTTATATAGTGTCCATTTTCATATTCAGTAGTCTGCTGCCGTACATAATTACCCCAGCCATTCCATTTACGTCCAAAGTAGTTGTACTGTCCAATGCAGTACCTGCCCCAACCACTTTCAAGAATAGCCTGTGCAATGCACACAGATGCAGGAAGATTATATTCTGCACAGACATCACCAGCAGTATCTCCAATCATTTCAATAAATTCATCTGGGGTCATATGGGAATCTCCTTCCATTTTCTTTCTTTACTTCATCAGGCACCCCATCTTTATCTGCATCATAAAGCCACCTACTAAGCAAAGTTACAGTGGCTGTCATCCCAATCACGACAATAATGAACTGTCTAAATTCTGGGATATTAGGGTGTCCTGTCATAATCCATTCATATGCTGTCATTGTCAAATAAATAAAAAGACAAAGAATTAAAAAATTGACATTGAACTTAATCAATGTCATGGATTCTTTGTCTCGTCTCTTTGGTTTGAATGTAGACAACACTTTGATTAGTTTTGATTTAATTTGTCCCACATATCCTCCATACGTGCAATACGATCATTGTTAATACGATGTGCCATTTCCATAGCTGTCATCCTAGCATCTAATGCACGTCTGTCTGCTGCACTCATTTCTACTTCTCTTTTCAGCTCAGATAAAACCTTAGTGTTCATGTCAATCGTCTTCTGTATAGGGCGGATTACAAGATAATTGAACCCACTACTCACCAGTGTCGCGATGGTCAGAACAGAAACGATACTGTCTAAGAAGTTCATGCTTACCTCACACACAAAAAAAAACAGCACTTATCTAGTGCTGTGCAAAATCATAATAATTTGAGCAATACAAGAAGTATAACTCCTATAGGAGCAACAACGAAAGAGAGAAATACAAAAACAATCATACATGCTCCTGCATATGATGTTCCTTCTTTTTCTTCTACAATAGCAGCAGCAATTAAGAAAGCAATAACAGCTAATGTTGCAATCATATTTATCCCTTCTTTCTGCCTATAGTATAACATGCTTAATATAAATATAATAGGGGTGCCAAAAGACACCCCCACCATATTTAACTTACCGACTAACTTATTACTAAGTAGTAGGTGTAGTAGTACCTGTAGGTGCTAAAGGATTTGGAACAATGAAAGCAGGAACAGGAGCAGGGCGAAGTCTCTGAACAAGATCCGCAGTCTGTGCTGTCTGTCCATTAAGGATATTCGCTGCCATGAGCTGTCTATCCCTTTCTTCCAGTTTAGCTTTCAGTTCTGCCATCTGGTATGCAGAGAACATTGCTCTGGTCTTCTCTCCATCCTCTTTGATAGCTTCTACGATGCTGCAAGTGTTCCTATACCCTTCTGTACGAACTGCATCAAGGTTTCTGTTCGTTTCGCAGCAGCACATCTGAGATGCCTGCTGATTCTGAGCAAGCTGCTGCATAAGACCAAAGTTGCCCTGCATGACAGTCTTCTCCAGACCATTGATACCATTCGTGAGAGCATAGGTGCTATTAGACTGTCCATAGGTCAGCCCACGCATCTGAGACATTTCATTAGAGTAATCAAAGCCCCTCTGAATGTCTGCCTGAGTTGCAGCATTCCCTTTGTTACCAAAGAGATTACCACCACCACCAAGTAACACGAATAAAACGACTACCCACAACCATTCACTACCACCGAAACCTGCACCTGTCTTTTCATTCAGATTGAATACAGGCTGCACACCACTCATACCGTTCTCCATAGAATCACCATTCCTTTCGTAAAAATAAGAAGAGAACTGTATATATCAACTCTGCCGTACGCTCAGAGCTGAATACCAAACATAGCAAATTTCTGCTTTATATCGGAAATAAGAGGAGCGAGCTGTGTCTGAGGAATACCCTGTGTAGAAATCATGTTCATGACAATCTGCTGCCTTTCCGCTGGTGTCTTCCCCTGCATCATAGTCATTGCCCTCTGGAAGCGTGGATCACTACCTATCAATGACATAAGAGCTGTTTCAATGTTAGTGTTCATGATTAGTCTCCTTTGCTTTTAGCAATCAATGTATCTACTTTTTCTTCAAGTGTCTTTAACCTTTCATTCAAACTTTCTTCCTGCCCTTTTGCTTTTTCGTATACTTCAATAACAGGAAGACCACTAAGATCAATGTACTTTACATAGACCCTGTTTTCTTTTTTAGAAATGAAGAAAGTGAGAGAGCCACAAGGGTCTACTCTAGCTCTCCTTACTTCCTCTACATCATTTACTTCACCTCCGAAGCTATTGATAGCTGGGGGTGCTGGTGGATAAGCGAACATGATAATCACCTTTCCTTTTAGTTATAATCAGTTACAGTGGGAGTTATTTTGTTAATTTCTGGAGACCAAGAAATCCGTATATTCGAGCTAGGTTCCTCCTCCTCCGAGAAAAAATCATCATTTATATAGACTTTGTTATGTGAGGTACACCCCACCTGTATATCAAAGCGTACATGCCCCTGTTGAATTATATCTATGTAAATAGAATGTGTTGTGTTAGGAGTTACTCCTAAATATATAGTGTTAAAATCACCATATAACTCAATAACATGTATTCCCGAAGGAACTGTAAATGTACCCGCAACATCTATAATAGTATGCCCAGTTGGAGTTCCTGCTTCTTTCTTTACCTGAAAGACCCCTCCGTCCCTCTTTTTGACATAGCAAGGTACATCCCCACTACCCTTAGCTTCGAGCTTAATGTACGCTGGAGACCCCTTGAACTTAATCTTCAAGTTCGGTTCAGGACATTCATCTGTGGTCGTATAGGCATGAGCATCATACTGCACCCCAGCCTTTTTGACATGAAAAATTGCACCAAGATCACTCATTCTATCCACAGCTCACTTCCGTTAATAACAAGGTGTCCGTTGCTGATTACTGCAAATCCACTATCATTAGTCAGCTGAGAGGTCTTTGTAGGAATATTAGCTTCAATAGATGCTCTTGCTGACGCGATAGCTGTACGCACATAAGTTGTAGTAGCATACTGACTCAAATCAATATTACTGATCTTATTGTCAACTTCTGCTTTAGTGTAAGTTTCTGTCTTCGTATAGTAGCTAGAAGGATCAAATATAGCTGCTCTATCCGCACTAGCTGCTGCTGCCTTTGCACTATTAGCTGCATTAGTCTCACTGAGTTTTGCATTAGAAGCACTTGTAGCTGCATTAGAAGCACTAGAAGAGGCTGCCGATGCACTATTAGCACTTGATAATGCACTTTGCTTTGCTGCGTTTGCACTAGAAGAAGCAGTAGCTACATAAGATGCACTGGAATCTGCACTAGACTGAGCAGCACTAGCGGAAGCAGCTGCATTACCAGCAAGCACCTTAGCTGCCTCAGCCCAAGTCTTAGAGGACTTACTGTCAGTAGCCCCATCTGGACTAGAAGTAGACACAGCCCACTTCTTAGCAAGATCTGCACTATTGTTAGCTTCAGTAGCCTTAGTAGTAGTAGTGTCTTTCAAAGTGGTCATAGTGCTAACATAGGAATTACCAATAGTCACCAAACAAGTGTTCTGGGTATCTCCTGTAGTGGTCAGTCGCTTGTTCTGATTGTCTCCTGTAGCAGTTAAACGAGCATTCTGAGCATCCCCAGTAGCCATAATAGAAGCGTTCTGAGCTGCTCCTGTGTTTTTAAGCTGATTTAATAGACTGTCCTGATTAGCTTTAATGTATCTAAGAGTTACAACATCCCCATCCTCAATAGGATCAAGAGCATTGATAATTCTTTTATACTGTCCATCCCAGCAATTAGGGTTATCATACGCAGTAGACATCCCAGAATCAAAGACCTTATCAGCTGTTTCTTCCGCAAGATGCAAGAGCTGTACTTCCTGTAAAGACAAGTCTGCACTTCTAAGTACAGAAGCATCCTGCCATTCTACCAGAGGAGCAGTAGTTGTCTCACGATAAATCTTAACAGAATGCCCAAGTGGAATCCCTTTCACAAGCCGTACCTGTTTGTCTTCCACCGTATAATCTACACCCATAGTAAGCTCTGTAATATTGGTATAGATGTCTTCTACTTTTACAAACTTCTTCCGTAAATAATCAAAAGGGAATGCATAGACAAGCTGACTAGCATTCCCTTCATACATTACAGAAGCCTTTCTTTCTTTAGCCAAAGTTAAGCTCCTTTACTATTTAACATTCATGATTGAAGAAATATCAGAATTTGCATTGCGATTGTTCCCAGAATCAGCACCAATCTTATAGCGGTTCTTGCGTTCACGCTGCTTCTTCTCCTTATTCATCTCTTTTCGTTTCTTTACACCGCTGGCATCTCTAATTTCAGATGCAAGAAGTGTCATGCCCCAGAATCCATTGAATGGGATAGTCTTCATAATATTTGCCATATCTTCCTGTGATATGCCATCCCCCACTGTAGAGTTATAGACACTTTCTCCAACCCCTAAAATCGGATTGATAGTAGAAGAGACAGCTGGCATCTGATCTACTGCACGCCCTGCAATAGAACCTGCTTTCATATCTTTCCCTGTCCCTGAGGTCTTAGAAGAGTTATCTACTGTAGTACGCATCATAGGCGTACCAGTCAGAATCTCATAGATGTCTGAACCAAAGGAAGGGATAGAGCCAGTGATAGCCCCACGCGAGAAAGCAGCCCATGCAAGTCTACCTGGTGTCAACTGTTTAGCAATGTACTCTTTTCTTCCTTCTGGATCATTAGGGTATTTCACCACCGCTCTAAGATACACCAAGCCCATATAAGACATGCAGTTCGTTCCCATTGAAGCTAGTGCAGCCAGTGCATCATCCATCTGACGAGAAGACAAAGCCCTGAGTGTCTGGTCATTAACGGCACGAAGAGAATAATCTTTGAACTGGAACAACAGCTTAGTAAACCAGTTCTTTTCCTTCAAGAGAGGGGTGTTCCCGATAGACATCTGCTGAATACCACGTCTGCTGTAGTTTTCAAGCAGATTTCTAAATTCAAAGAAAGTCTGATGGTCTTCTTTTCTCCATTTGTCAAAGACATCTGGGTCAAATTTGCCACTATCAAGATATTTTTTGATGTGTGCTTTCAGTTTGTCTACATCCTGTACATGTGCTGCATCCAATAAATATTTGCTGAATGGATCACGAGTACTGGAAATCTTTTCTCCTCTAGCCCATTTGATAGCATCAATGAAGCCACTTTCCCTAGTTTGTCTAATCATCCAGTCTGTCAGTTTAGGGAGCTGATTCATAGTAGATGTAACATTGGAGAATATCTTCATTGTCTCCTGTGCCTTATCAAGTCTCTTTCCCCAGACACTAGAATAACCAAGGGCGTCTCTAAAAGACCGTGCTTCATAATCAGAGTTCCTATCCCAGAATCTAATATTCAGTTCTCTTCCATACAATCTTACCTGTGCTTCTTTTGCAAAATCTTCCAGTTCTTTTTCAGATGCAGAGAGCATAGCACGTCTCATCTGTCTAAGGATTGGAATGGACTTATACAGAACACGAGTTCCTGCATATGCCATTGCAGAACCAAATTCACCAAGCTGTGCCATGAACATCTGTCCACCAACGTCTGCATAGGATTTAGTTCTGAACAATTCAGAGAAAGCATCCCAGAGGGTTTTAGGCTTTGTGTCTACATGTGTAGAGAGCAACCTAGACATCCCTTCTACCAAGGCGTCTTTCTGTTCCTTTGCTGCTGACTTAGTAATCTTCCCTGCTTTAATGCCTAATTCAAGCTGTTTTGCCACATCATCAAGAACACCAGTTTGTCTCCAATTTCCGATGGAATCAAAGACAGCCACTTCACCACAGACACGATCAATGTAGGAATTGATAATTCTGTCTGTATTTACATCGCGAAGATGAGAATCAAATGAGAAATCAAGCGTTGTCCCTGCTTTGTTTGCAATAGGCATGCGTACTGTCGTATCCATAGGAAGTCTGGATTTCAAGAACTGAGGAATCCCTACACCATATTTACCACCAGAGAAGCATGTCTCACTGGCGTTCTGGTCAATAACACCCCTAGCCCAAGCCTTACATCTTTTATCAATCTCTTCCTCTACCATAGCCTTAGTGACTTTTTCAAGCTGCGGTTCTTCTGGAAAACCAGAAGTATCCATCTCCTTCTGCTTTCCTACTGTCTTTTGATAACCAGCATCTTTAAGAGCTTTACCTTGTTTAGATCGTTTGTTTGTCTCTCTAAATTCTGGTTCAGGAACACGCCCACCAAACATTTTGTCTTCCCATTCTTTGTGAGCTTTGAGGTATCGTCTTTTTGCATCTGCTTCCATCTGCTTTCTGACAACATCCCTCTTACAAGCCATCTGAGCATATTCATACATCTTTTTCATGCATGTCTCAGTGTCACCATCCATGAAGTCTACAAGGCGTGTCAGCATCTCATTGTCTACTTTACGAGTAAATTCAAGATCAAGCGGTTTCCAGTCTTTATCAATATAACTACCGTAACCACCACCACCATGAAACTGAGAATCTTCCTGCATCATGGTGAGACACCCTTCTCTGATCTTTTTAAGAGTATCTGCTGCTTTGATGACCTCTGGCTCCCAAATCATTTCATTCGGAGACAACCCAGCTTTGTTTCCTGCATACTGTGCATTGAAACACTGCTGCACCTGTCTATCAAATTCCAGTCTATACTGCCCCTGAAATTTATAGAATTTATTCTTCTGTAGCCATGCATTTCTAGCATCATAATAATCATTGAGCATTGGTTTTACCCGTTGCTGTAAATATTGTTTGATACGTTCACCGACAACAGGATTAGCTCGTGCTGCAATTCTTCCTCGTGTTGGTTCAAAGAGAAAATCATTCAAGCTACGAACTGCAAGAAGTCTTGAATGACCAAGTACGCCATAGATTGTCTTAAACAGCCCACCTGCTTC
>ERZ779830.261-NODE-261-length-13025-cov-1.82429_pt1 | contig 13025 bp, 9 predicted proteins | sample MGYA00511251_ERZ779830 | MGnify/ENA primary metagenome ERZ779830 (study PRJEB29588, sample SAMEA2146731) | human gut metagenome | biome: human gut; feature: human-associated habitat; material: faeces | place: Denmark | collected 2008/2010 ... | reverse complement strand
ATTGTAATTTTACTTTTCTTTATAGTATTTATTTATTATTTAGCATCTATTGCTAAAAATAACAATGAAGAAAATGAAGAAGCACCATACAAAATAGGAAAGTCATTATTATTTGTGTTAATAGGACTTGTTGGAATAGTTGCTGGTAGTAACTTAGTAGTTGATAATGCAAGTGCTATAGCAAAAGCACTTAATGTATCAGAAAAGATGATATCACTTACAATTGTTGCATTTGGAACAAGTCTTCCAGAGTTAGTAACAAGTGTACAAGCTGCTAGAAAACATGAAAACGACATAGCAATTGGAAATATTATTGGTAGTAATATCTTTAATATAGGAATTGTTATTGGACTTCCTTGTGCATTAATAGGAAACATTAATGTTGGAACATTTAATTATATTGATATGTTTACAATGATAGGAGCGGCAGTACTTTTATTTTTGTTAACATTTAAGAAAAGAAAACTAGATAAAGGCGAAGGCTTAATCATGTTATTAATATTTATAGTATATTATGGTTATGTAATTATAGGAGGATAAGATTATGAAAATATTTGAAAGTTTAGATAAAGTATCTAATGAAGAAATGGAAAGTAAAATATTAAAAAAATGGAAAAGTGAAGACATATTAAATAAAACAATAGAAAACAGAAAAAATTGTAAGAACTTTGTATTCTATGATGGACCAATATATGCGAATGCTAAACCTGGTATTCACCATGTATTTGCTAAAACTATAAAAGATTCTATTTGTAAATATAGAACTATGAAGGGAAATAGAGTACTTAGAAAAATAGGACTTGATACACATGGACTTCCAATAGAAGTAAATGTTGAAAAGAAACTAGGATTTAAGTCAAAAGCGGATATTGAAAAATTTGGCATTGAAAATTTCTGTAAGGAATGTAATAAAGAAACAGCAACTAATATTGATATAGTTAAAAAAGTAACTGATCAAATGGGTCAATTTATAGATATGGAAAATCCATATATTACATGTAGTAATGAATTTATTGAATCAGAATGGTGGCTTATAAAAAATATATTTGATCAAGGATTAATTTATCATGGAAATAAAGTACTTCCATATTGTCCAAGATGTGGTACTGAACTTTCTGCTAATGAAGTATCACAAGGATATAAAAATGTATCAGTTAATACTGTAATAGTACCATTTAAATTAAAAGATGAAGATACTTATGTACTTGTTTGGACAACAACACCATGGACACTTATAGATAATGTTGCTTTATGTGTTAATCCAAATTATGAGTATTTAAAAGTTGAATCAATGGGATATAAATTTATAGTTGGTAAATCACTTGCTGAAAAAGTATTAGGTGATGACTTTAAGGTATTAGAAGAACTTACTGGTAAAGATTTGGAAGGACTTTCTTATGAACAATTACTTCCATTTGCTAAAGTAGAAGGTAAAGCATTTGTTATTTTAGCAGATACATATGTTACAGATACTGATGGTACTGGAATTGTACACATTGCTCCAGCTTATGGTGAAGATGATTCTAGAGTAGCAAAAGAAAATGGGGTTGCATTTGTTCAATCAGTTGATAAAGATGGTAAGTATAAAATTGGTCCATGGGAAGGAACAGTTGTAACAGATAGTGATCTTGAAATAGAAATAATCAAATATTTAAAGGCAAACGATAAATTATTTAAGAAAATAAAATTAACACATGATTACCCACATTGTTGGAGATGTAAAAAACCACTTCTTAATTATGCAAAACCAGCATGGTATATACAAACAACAGCAAGACAAAAAGAAATAATAGAAGCAAATAAAAAAGTATCTTGGCATCCTGCTTATGTTGGTGAAAAAAGATTTGCTAATTGGCTAGAAGGTATGGTAGATTGGGGAATTTCAAGAAATAGATATTGGGGTTGTCCAATGCCTCTTTGGACTTGCGATTGCGGTAATGTAACTTGTATTGGTTCAATAAACGAATTAAAAGAAAAGTCAGTAGATAATATAGATATAGAATCTATGGAACTTCATAGACCATATATAGATAATGTTCATATTAAATGTGATAAATGTGGTAAAACAATGAATAGGGTAACAGATGTTATGGATGTTTGGTTTGATTCAGGTGCTATGCCATATGCACAATATCATTATCCATTTGAAAATAAAGAATTATTTGAAAGTCAGTTCCCAGCAGATTTCATCGCAGAAGGAGTAGATCAAACAAGAGGATGGTTTAATTCACTTATTTGTATATCTACTTTAGTATCAGGTGTATCAAGTTATAAAAATGTTGTTGTAAATGATATGATGCTTGATGAACATGGTAAAAAGATGAGTAAATCAGTAGGTAATATTATTGATCCAGAAGAAGAAATGTCTAAGTTTGGTGCAGATGCGGTAAGATTCTATATGCTTAATGCATCACCAGTATGGACACCACTTAGATTTGATGAAGAAGGAGTTAAAGATGTAAATTCTAAAATACTTGGAACACTTAAAAATACATATACATTCTTTGAAATGTATGCGAATACTGATAATGTAGATCCAAGAGAGTTTGATGTACCATATGAAAAAAGAGAAGAAATAGATAAATGGTTATTATCTAAATATAATAAACTTGTTAAAAATATGACAGAAGCATTTGATGAATATGATTTAAATAAAGTAACAAAATATGTATTTACTTTCTTAAATGAAGATTTATCTAACTGGTATATAAGACGTAATAGAAGAAGATTCTGGGGCTCAGAACTTAATGATTCTAAAAAGGCAGTATATAAAACAACTTATGAAGTATTAACTGGAGTATGCAAATTACTTGCGCCAATTATTCCATTTATTACTGAAGAATTATTTATTAAACTAACAGGAAAAGAATCAGTACATTTAGAAGATTATCCAGTATGTGATGATAATATGATAAATGAAGCTATAGAAGAAAAAATGGATCTTGTTCGTGATCTTATTTCACTTGGTAGAAATGCAAGAGAAGAAGTTAAAATAAAGGTTCGTCAACCAATAAGTGAAATTATTATAGATGGAAAAAATAAAGAATTAATTGGTGACTTAACTGATCTTATTAAAGAAGAATTAAATGTTAAAAATGTAGTATTTGAAAATGATTTAAGTAAATATATGAACTTTACTATAAAACCTAATTTTAAAGTATGTGGTAAAATGTTTGGTAAAGAAATAAATAATTATGCTAAAATGCTTAGTACTTTAAATGATGAAGACGTAAATAAACTTCAAAATGGAAATACTATTATTGCTGCATTTAATGGCGAAAACCTTGAAATAACAAAAGAAATGGTTGATATAAGAATCGAATCAAAAGAAGGATTTGATGCTGCTAAAGAAAATAATAACTTTATAATATTAAATACTACTTTAACAGAAGATTTAATAAATGAAGGTATTGTTCGTGAACTTGTATCAAAAGTACAAAATTTAAGAAAAGTTAAAGATTTTGATGTGGCAGATAGAATTACATTATATTATTATGGTGATATTGACTCTATAATAAGTGAATTTGCTGACTACATAAAGAAGGAAACTTTATCTGTTGATATAGTTAAAAAAGAAGATTTAAGTGAAAACTTTAACTTAAATGGAATAGATGTTAAATTAGACGTTGAAAAAATTGCACAATAGTGTAATTTTTTTTATTTATATAGAATACTATATTTTAGATAACTTTTTTTGTCTAAATATGTCGAATAAATTGACAATTATTGTTTGATATGATATTATCTTAATCGTTGCCAAAAGGAGAGGTTATAATGAATAATATAGATTCTTTAAGAGATGCAGTAGCGTATTTAAGAGCTACAAAATTATCAAGAGGTTTAACAGCTAGAGAATATAAAACTTATGCTGGATATAAAAGAGAATTAGCTAATGCAGAAAAAGAAAAAATGGAAGCACCTAAAAAATTAGAATTAAAAAAAGCAAATTAAAAAAGACCAATACTATTTAGTGTATTGGTTATTTTTTATGAATTCTCTAAGGAGCTTTGTTAAGGCTCTTTTTTCAATTCTTGAAACATAACTTCTTGATATACCAAGTTCTTTAGCAATTTCTTTTTGTGTTAATTCTTCGGTATTATTTAGTCCATATCTTTTATATATTATACTTTTTTCTCTATCAGATAATATATTTATATATTTAGATAATAATTTAATATTATTTTGAATATGTAAGTCTTCTGCAAAATCTGGTTTAGGTGTTTTTAATATTTCCATAAATGTTATTTCATTACCATCTTTATCAAATCCAACTTTTTCATCAATACTTATATTTTTACTATTTTTTTTATCATTTCTAAAATACATAAGTATTTCGTTATCAATACATCTTGCACAGTAAGTCGCAAGTTTGGTACCATGTTTATGTGAATATGTATCAATTCCTTTAATTAAGCCAATTATCCCAATACTTATTAAATCATCTGTATCTTTTCTAGTGTGTTCATATTTTTTTACAACATGCGCAACTAACCTTAAATTATGTTCTATTAAAGTGTTTCTCGCATCCTTATCATTATTATCTAAATATTTTTTAATATAATATTCTTCTTCTTCACTAGATAATGGATCTGGAAATATATTATTTGAATAACTTCCTGTAAAACAAAACATACCTTTTAAAGCAGCTGCTAAAATACTTAAAAACATTACATCACTTCCTAATTAAATATATGCTTTTTTTATTTTTCTTAGTACCATGAGTTATTTATGCCTTTTCCTTATTATATAAGGCCTTTTAAAACATAATCATTGCTTTATTTTTATCTTTATTGTATAATTAAGAAGTATTAAAATAGATTAGGATGTTGATAGTATGTACTTAAAAGAGATAAAAGCAAGTGGTTTTAAATCATTTGCGGATACAATAGATATAGAACTTACAAATGGTATATCTGGTATTGTTGGACCTAATGGTTCTGGTAAAAGTAATGTGGTTGATGCAGTAAGATGGGTTTTAGGAGAACAATCTGTAAAACAACTTCGTGGTGAAGGATCAATGAGTGATGTAATATTTACTGGTAGTAAAAGTAGAAGGGCCGCATCATTTGCGTCCGTTACTTTAGTATTTGATAATAGTGATAAGTATTTAAATATTGAATATGATGAAGTACAAATAAAAAGAACTATATATAAAACAGGTGAAAATGAGTATTTTATAAATAATACAAAAACGAGACTTAAAGATATATTAGAATTATTTATGGATACAGGTGCATCAAAAGAATCATTTAACATAATATCACAAGGTGATGTTGCGAATATATTAAGTGGAAAAGCAGAAGATAGAAGAGTTATTTTTGAAGAAGCATCTGGAGTTCTTAAGTATAAAAAAAGAAAAGATGAAGCTCTTAGAAAATTATCTAAAACACATGATAATATGGCAAGAGTAGATGATATTATATCTGAATTAAATACAAATATGGAACCACTTAAAAAACAAAGTGAAGATGCTAAAATATATTTAGAAAAAAAAGAAAAGTTAGAAAATGTAGAAATTGCTCTTACTGTAAATGATATAGAAAAATATAATTATGAATATAAATATAGCAAGGAAAAGGTAAGTGAACTTACACTTTCAATTACTAAAATGTTATCAGAAAATTCTAGTGAACAAGCAAAGATTGAAACAATAAAAAATAATATAAGTAAACTTAATAGTGAACTTTATTTAAAACAACAAGAACTTGTAAAGGTAAGCGCTAATGCTGAAAAATTATCTGGTGAAAAGGCAATGATTTCTGAAAGAAGTAAATATAATTCAGAAGATGTAAAACTTCATGATAATATAATATCTTTAAAAGAAAAAATATTAAAAATTGAATCTCAAATATCAGCATTAAATAAAGAAATAGAATCAGAAAAGTCAAATAATAAAATAATAGGCGAAAAATTAAATAATACTGAAATAAAACTTAGTGAAATAGAAAAAAATAAAGAAAATTTAAATAGTAAATTAAATCAAAAATTAAGAGAAATAACAGCTCAAAAACATAGAAAAGAAGTATTAATGAATTCACTCGAAAATAATTCATCACTTCCATATAGTGTAAAAAATGTACTCAATAATCCTAAACTAACAGGTATACATGGTGTACTTGGTAAATTACTTGAATTTGAAGAAAAATATTCTGAAGCACTTGAAGTATCTTTGATGAGCAGTGTATCGCATATTGTTTGTGATAATGAAGAAGATGCTAAAGAAGCAGTTAGATATTTAAAAAATAATAATCTTGGAAGAGCAACTTTCCTTCCAATAAGCGTAATAAAACCAAGAAGTATTGATAGTGAAAGCTATGAAACTATAAAATCTATGAATGGTTTTGTTGATATAGCATCTAATTTAGTAAGATATGATACTAAGTATAGAAATATTGTTTTAAGTCTTCTTGGAACAATCGTTGTTGTTGATAATATAGATAATGCAAATCTTATATCAAAAAAATTAAAAAATAGATATAAGGTAGTAACAATGACTGGTGAAGTTGTAAATATTGGTGGTTCAATAACAGGTGGATCACTTAAAAAGAGTAGCATACTAAGTGAAAGATATGAACTAGAAAATGTAATAAAAGACATTGATGTTTTAGATTCTGAAATAAAAGAAATAGAAAACAAAATTAATGAAGTAGATGATAATTATACTAATTTAGAACTTGAAAAAAATTCTATAATTAGTGAAATACTTAAGAATAAATATAATGTATTAGATGATTTAACAAATGAAAAAAGTACTTTAATGACAGAATTATATAATAATCAAAATATAGTAAATAATGTTATTACTAATGAAGAAGAAAAAATATTAAATGAATATTATAAAGAAATAGAAAAAAGAGATGAACTAAATATTGAAATTAATCAAATTCATAAAAAAATTGAACTAGAAAATGAAGATTTAATAAATAATGAGTCATCACTTAAAAATAATAATCAAGAATATAATAAGGCTCAAGAAGAATTAAAGAGTCATGAAATTAAAGTTAACAGATTAGATGTTAAAATAGATAATTTACTTAATATACTTACAAATGATTATTCTATTTCTTATGAAAAAGCAAAAGAAAAATATATCCTTGAAATTGATTCTGATGAAGCAAGAAGCATAGTTAGTACTCTAAAAAGAGAAATAAAATCTCTAGGAGATGTTAATGTTGGTGCGATAGAAGAGTATGATAGAGTAAAAGAAAGATATGAGTTTTTAAATAAACAAAAAGAAGACTTAACAAATGCTGAAAATGTTCTTTTAGAAATTATTACTGAAATGGATGACATAATGAAAGATAAATTTTCATCAACATTTAATAAGATTAAAGAAGCATTTAATGAAACTTTTAGAAAATTATTTAATGGTGGTAAGGCAGAACTTAAACTTACAGATCCATCTAATATTCTTGAAACAGGTATTGATATAATTGCACTTCCACCAGGAAAGAAATTACAACATATATCACTTTTATCAGGTGGTGAAAAAACTTTAACCGCAATTGCGTTATTATTTTCAATATTGAAAGTAAGACCAGTACCATTTTGTATACTTGATGAAGTTGAGGCCGCACTTGATGAAGTAAATGTAGATAATTTTGGTAAATATTTAAAAGAATTCAAGGGTGATACTCAGTTTATAATAATTACACATAAAAAGAAAACAATGGAATATGCTGATGTACTTTATGGTATTACTATGCAAGAATCTGGTGTATCAAAACTTGTAAGTGTAAAATTAGAAGAACTTAAAAATTAATTTTAGGTTCTTTTTAAGGAAAAGGAAGAAAAGTATGAAAAGAGAAAAAGGATTTACATTAATTGAATTACTTGCGGTTATAATTATTTTATCTGTAATTATGGTAATTGCTGTCCCTAAAGTATTAGATGTTATAAATAAATCAAAAGAAGAAGCATTTATAGATTCAGCATATGGAATTAGTGATTCTGTTAAATATTATTATTTTCAAAATAATATTACAGGTAATTATAATTTTGAATTTGAAAATGGAAAACTAAAAAATAACGAAGAATTAAAATATAAGGGAACTAGTCCTGATAGTGGTAATTTAGTTATAAATAGTGATGGTAAAATAAAACTTGCATTTTATTCTGATTCATTAAATTTATGTATAAAAAAAGAGTTTAATGATAAGAAAATTAAAAAGGTGACTGGAGTTACAAAAGATAAGTGTAATACAAATATGGTAAATGAGGGATCTACTTGGTTTTGGGTAAATATAAATGATGAAAATGAACTTAAATATGTTACAAATAAAGAATTAAGAGAAAAAGTAATAGATTTATTTAGTGAAAATGGAATTAATAAAATATATATTCCTATTGAATCAGGATATTTATTAGATACTTTCAAAGATTTTATTGTCTATGCAAATAGTAAAGATATAAAAATATATAATTTAATAGGTGATCCTACTTCAATTAAAGAAGATGGATATGAAAGAACAATTAATACATATTATGATGAAATAAAATCATTTAATGACAAAATGAGTAAAGAGGGAATTAATGCTAGAGTAGAAGGTATGCATTATGATATAGAATTTTATGGTAATGGAAACGAAGATTTTGGTTATGGAAAATGGATTGGCGGACAAAGTGAAGATGCTAAAAACTGTAAAAGAAGAATCGCATATATTAATTTTGCAAAAGCAGCATATAAATACGCTAATAAATTAGGTTTAGAAGTAGAATTTGATATACCTAATATTTTATCAAAATTAACATATTATGATGAAGATAATAACGAAAAAAATATGCTTGAAGAAGTACTTAAAAATAGTGATAATGTAACAATTATGTATTATGTTACTATGAAGAAATATATAACAACTGATAATGCCTTAATATATACTGGATCATATACATTTTCAGCAGAAGACGATGAAAATAGATCAACAGTAGATGTAAAAGAATCAATGGTAGAAATGATAAATAGATATCATAGTAGTTATAATATAGGTACTGATCTTTCATTCTTTAGACAAGATGACACTAAAATGAATGAATGTACTACTTCATTTAAAAACGAATTAAAACCATATATAGATTCTGATTTAGTATATGATTTAGAATATATGAATAGCTATTATAAAACTGAAATAGATACTATAAAAAATTATCAAAAAAGTAAAAATTTATCTGCAAATGTTAAAATAGCGTATCATGATGCTTGGGAACTTATGTATTTACTTGGAATAAAAGATACAGAAGTAATGAGTAAAAGAATATCAAATTTTGCTGATAACTTAAAGAATAATACTAATTGTTATAAATAATATTTTAAAAATTTGACAAAAAAGTACTTTAATGCTAATATAATGTCCATCTTTTGAAAAAGGGGGAGGAATTTTAAAATGAAAAGAACAAATTTTTTGAAAGAAATTATTTATTCAGCAATAAATGAATCATTTAATAGTGATTCAGTTGATTATGACAATCTTCCAACTATAGTTAATCAAATAGCAGAGGATTTTAAATTGGATTTACATACTGGTATTGGTTTTATGAGAGGCTTTACTGCAGCAAGAGATTATACACTTCTAAGTTTAGTGATAAAAATGAGAGAATTAGCAGAATTAGGCCAAAATGATTCAGAAGAAATGCAAAAAACTTATGATTCTTTTATAAAAGTGCTTAATAATAATGTACCAATTGAAAGTGATAAATTCTATGTTGGAGCCAGTTATGATGAATATGTCAAAAATTATGAAGATAACGACGAAAAATCTAACTTTAGAATGTCATACTGTTTATATAAAATGTATAAAAAACAGAAAAAGGGTAAACATAGAAAGTATGATGTTGAAGGTTTTATAGAACAATGTAATGGAGAGAAAGTTTCTAATCATGAATATTCTTTGAGACAATATGGTTTTCCTTTAAATTAGTTATAAAATAAAAAAATTAGGAGTTTTTCCTAATTTTTATTTTTCCATTAAATTAACTAATTTTATTACTTCTGATGCACTTTTAGTATATGCTCTAACAAGTCCACCAGCACCTAATTTAATTCCACCAAAATATCTAATAACAACACATAAAACATTAGTCATATTCTTTTTTTGAAGCACATTTAAAATGGGTTTACCAGCTGTACCAGATGGTTCACCATCATCAACTGCTTTAGCATTTGGTCCTATAATATACGAGTAACAAATATGAGTACATTTTTTGTATTCTTTTTTTAGTTCATTAATAATATCATTAACTTTATTTACGTCCTCAATATAATATAGTTTTGTAATAAATCTTGATTTTTTAATAATTATTTCATTTTCAGCATTCTTATCTATAATATACATTCTTTTCACCTAAAACAATTATACTATAATTTATAAAAATATGGTAAAATAATTTAGAAGGAATGATTAATATGGATGAAAATACAAAAAAACATATACAAAGTAAACTTGCATTATTACCTAGAAAACCAGGTTGTTATCTTATGAAAGATAATACAGGTAAGGTTATTTATGTAGGTAAAGCAAAAATACTTAAAAATAGAGTAAGTAGTTATTTTAGAGGAGAAAAAACAGGTAAAACAAAAGCACTTGTTTCAAATATATCAACATTTGAGTATATAGTTACAGAGTCAGAAAAAGAGGCATTTCTTTTAGAAATTAATTTAATAAAGAAATATGATCCTAAATATAATATTATTTTTAGAGATGATAAATCATATCCATATATAGCGCTTACTACTATTCCATATCCAAAACTTGATATTGTAAGGCCAAGACATAAAAGAGTAAAAAAAGATGTTAAATTATTTGGACCATATCCTAGTTCATATGCTGCAAGAAGTATTGTAAATATGTTAAATAGAATATATCCTCTTAGAAAATGTAAAACATTTCCTGATAAACCATGTTTATATTATCATATAGGTGAGTGCCTTGGATATTGTACTAAAAATGTAGATAAAGAAAAATGCGAAGAAATGGTAAAAGAAATAACTTCCTTTTTAAATGGTAATTATAATGATATAGTAATTAAGTTAAAAAAAGATATGTATGACGCATCAGAAAAATTAAATTTTGAAAAGGCAGGAGAAATAAAAGAATTATTAGATTATATAGATAAAGTACTTGAAAAACAAAAAATAGATTTAACTGATAATGTAAATAGAGATATATTTAATGCTTATGAATATAAAGGTTATATATCTATGCAGGTATTTCATTCTAGAAGTGGACAACTGGTTGAAAGAAATAGTTATATTTATGAACAAAATGAAGAAAAAGAAGAATGCTTAAATAACTTTATATTATCGTTTTATGAAAATAATGATTTACCTAAAGAAATTCTTGTACCAGATTTTTTAGATTTAGATCTTTTATCAGATGCACTAGGTGTAAAAGTATTATCTCCAAGTAAAGGACCTAAAAAACATTTAATAGATATGGCAGAAGAAAATGCTAAAATTAAGATAATGGAAAAATTTGATTTAATTAAAAATGATTTAGATAGAAGTGTAAAAGCAAATGAAGAATTAAGTAAAAAATTAGGCTTTACAATTCATAGAATTGAATCATTTGATAACTCTCATTTATTTGGTACTTATACTGTAAGTGGTATGGTTGTATTTGTAGATGGAAGAGCTAGTAAAAAAGATTATAGAAAATATAAAATAAAGGGTGATGCAAAAGATGATTATCATTTAATGCAAGAAGTAATAGAAAGAAGATACTCAAGAGTTATTAATGATAATTTAATTAAACCAGATTTAATATTAGTTGATGGTGGACTTATTCAAATAAATGCATGTAAGGAAATACTTGATAATTTATGTTTAGATATACCTGTTTATGGTATGCAAAAGAATGATAAACATAGAATATGTGCGCTTGTTTCAGATGAAAAAGAAATTGAAATAGAAAAAGATAGTAATTTATTTCATTTCCTAGAAAAAATAAGTGAAGAGGTTCATAGATTCGCGATTAGTTATCATAAAGAAATAAGAAGTAAAGGATCACTTTCATCAGTATTAGATAATATTCCTGGAATAGGTGAAAAAAGAAGAAAAGCATTAATTAAAGAATTTAAAAATTTAACGGGTATAAAAAATGCTAGTGATGAAGAATTAAAGAAAGTACTTCCAGAAGAAGTTGTGCAGTCATTAAGAGAATATTTAAAAGGAGAAGATTCAAAATAGAGTATAGCAATATATATAGTTTTATGTTATTATATATTGCACGGGAGGTTTTATGAGAAAATGTAAGGTAGAAGATTTATATATAACAATTATATCAGATGGATACTATGCTAAAGACTGTAAAATACTATCAACGATTAATCCGGATTTTGCTATTGTGAAATACTCAGGATGGAAAAAGTGTCTTGTATTTGATACAAAGGAAAGACTAAAGGTTTATTCAAAATATTATATGTGCGATATAAAAGATAATGAGAGAGTAGCAAATGAGTTAATACCATTATACAATTTATTAAAAGATAAAAGTATTAAATCATTAACACTATATGATATTTTGTATCTAGAAAAACAATTGAAAAACAAATATGATGAAAATAATTCTGGGTTACTTGAACTTCCAAAAAAAGATAATGATATTGTTTCTAATGAATTTCTTCTTGAAATAAAGAAAGTAATGGATAAAATAGATCCAAATATGAATGAAGAATTAAAAGAAAAATATAAAATAAAATTATCAAATATAGGGAATGAATATATAAATAGTGTTATAGAAAATTATAATAGTATAAAATTAAATCCAAGTATCGAATTAGAAATATTAAAAAAGTATTTAGTAAAACTTTGTGTTTTAGAAGAGGAAATAGTTAAATTAAATTATAGAAGTAATTTAGAAAGTGAATTAGAGCAAGTAAAACGATATACAAATAATAACTAATTTTATTTGAGTTAGGAGAAAAAGAATAATAAAAATCATTGAATTCTTTTTCTTTTTTGTTATAATTAATTTATACATATATTGTTTTTATTAATATAATATTTATAGATAGATATTTTAGAGGTGGGA
>ERZ779830.258-NODE-258-length-13128-cov-1.92397_pt1 | contig 13128 bp, 9 predicted proteins | sample MGYA00511251_ERZ779830 | MGnify/ENA primary metagenome ERZ779830 (study PRJEB29588, sample SAMEA2146731) | human gut metagenome | biome: human gut; feature: human-associated habitat; material: faeces | place: Denmark | collected 2008/2010 ... | reverse complement strand
AGCTGGATTAGCAACAAAAGCAGAATTAGCAGGATATGTAAAAACTACAGATTTAACTACTGAATTAAACAAAAAAGTAGATAAAGTAGCAGGAAAATCTTTAATTGATGATACAGAAATTACAAGATTGGCTTCTGTTGAAAACTACGATGATACTGCAATTAAAGCAGACATAGCTAAGAAAGCTGATGCAACTGCAATGAGCACAGCTTTAGAAGGAAAAGTTGATAAAGTTGAAGGAAAAGTATTATCAAGTAATGATTATACAACAGCAGAAAAAGAAAAATTAGCAGGATTATCTAATTACGATGACGCAGATATCAGAGCTTCTATTGCAACAAAAGCAGAAGCAGATAGTGTTTATACAAAGGAAGAAGTAAATACTGAATTAGGTAAAAAGGCTGACAAAACTACAGTCGAAACATTAACAACAACTGTTAATGGAAAGGCAGATAAAGCAACAACTATTTCAGGATATGGTATCACAGATGCTTACACAAAAACTGAAGTAGATGCAAAAGTATCATCAGTTTATAAATATAAAGGAAGCGTAGCTAATGAAGCAGCATTACCTACCGAAGGTCAAGTAATTGGTGATGTTTACAACCTAGAAGATACGGGAATGAATGTTGCATGGACTGGAGAAGGATGGGATAAATTAGGTTCTGTGATAGACTTAACACCATACTTAACTAAAGAAGATGCAGGTAAAACATATGCCGCTAAAGCAACTACACTTGAAGGTTATGGAATCACAGATGCATATACTAAATCAGCAGTCGATACTGAATTAAACAAAAAAGTAGATAAAGAAATAGGAAAACAATTATCTACAAATGACTATACAACTGCTGAAAAAACAAAATTAACTGGTATTGCAACAGGAGCAGAAGTTAATAAAATTGATGCAGTAAAAGTTAATGGAACAGCTTTAGGAATTACAGATAAGGCTGTAAATATAGATTTATCTAATTACGCAACTAAATCTACAACATTGGCAGGATATGGCATTACAAACGCTTATACTAAAGATGAAGTTAATACTGAATTAGGTAAGAAAGCCAACAGTAGCGACGTTTATACAAAGACTGAAGTTAATGATGCTTTAGTAAATAAACTAAGTAATACAGACGTAATTGATGGGGGCACTTTCTAATAAGTGCTCCTTATTTTTTTAAAGAGGTGAGAACGAGATGGGCTCTATTAAAGAGAAAATAAAATATATAAAAGAAACAAAGAAATTGATAAGAGAGGCTATCATCGCTCAGGGCGTAGATGTGCCGGAAAACACTACATTTAGAGATTATGCAAACAAAATAGATAGTATAAAAAATACTACACATGTATCAGATAATACAACACTTGCGTCTGGTACGGCAGTAGAAAAGAAAATATATTATTTAAGTAAAACAAAGGAAAATATAAAGAGAGCTATCGTAGCAGCAGGAGTAAGTGTATTAGAAACAGATACTTTTAGAAGTTATGCTGACAAAATAGCTCAAATAAAAAAATAGGAGGGGTGAAAAATGGCTAATAAAATTACATGGGCTGATAAGGTAGCCCTTCAAGAAAAACCAGATGTTGTAGCAGAAAATAAGGTTACGGCAGCAGATATGAATCAGATTAAAACGGCTGTTAATGAGACAATAGATACAATGCCAAGTAATTTGGTAAATGGACAAGCTACGGGAAGTATTAGGTCTATTGGCGCTTATGATGAAACGGGAAAATTATTAGGTCAATATGCGCAAGCTTTCGGTTCTAAAACAACAGCACAAGGTAAGAATTCCTATGCAGAAGGGTGCGAAACAACAGCATCGAAAGACTATTCACATGCAGAAGGACTTGGCTCAACAGCATCAGGAGAAAGTTCTCATGCTGAAGGACAAGGTACAATAGCATCAGGATATTACTCACATGCAGAAGGACAATGGACGGCAGCGTCTGGAGACCGTTCTCATGCAGAAGGACATAGCACAAAAGCACAAGGTGATATTCAACATGTCCAAGGTAAATATAATATAGCAGACACGACAAGTGCCCATATAATTGGTAATGGAGATTCTGATAATAGGTCTAACGCTCACACTTTAGACTGGCAAGGTAACGCATGGTTTGCTGGTGACGTTTATACTGGCTCAACAAGTGGAAAAAATAAGGATGATGGGTCTGTTAAATTACCTGTAGTATATAGTGGGACAACTGCGCCAAGCAATGACATAGGGAAAAACGGAGATTTATATGTTTTATTAGATAGTTAGAGAGGTGAGATAGATGGCAACATTATATAGCGATAAAAGATGGAACGGCGAGGGGTCTTGTTATTGGCGTATCCGTGTAGATTATAGTGCTAATAGTGCTAGTGTTTATGTTGATGTAGGTCCTTCTGGTTGGTCTATATGGCTACGTTTCACCACAGGAAACAATACTTTCACAAAAAATGCTGCTACTTATTATGCTAGTAATAACGGAACGGGTTCAAATCTTTTAGGGACACTCTCTATAAATCCTAATAGTGCTACAACGATAACTCAAACTTGTTCCGGAAGTTCGTGGGGAGGTTCTGTCAATGGTTCATCATCTGTCACAATTCCTCAACAAAATGCATCTTTCAATTTGAATATTTTGAATCCCGATGGTTCAGAGCCTTACCAAACTGGTGAAGCAGGAACTGTAGAACAATCAATAAATGGCGGAAGTTATACAAGAGTCTATAATGAAGGAGCTGATTCTTATCCGTTAGGGACAACTTTTAATTATAGAAATTTTACACCAGGAGCGCATAGAGAATTATCTTCTGTAACTGGTATTAGTCCTAGTAATACAACAGGTCCCTGGAGTTTAACCTTATCTAGCAGTGGAGCATCTGTTAATTTTAAAACCGCTTGGAAGAATTACACTTTTAGGACATATAAAGGAGAAGGAACGACCGAAATTTCTACAATAACTCAACAATATAATACGACTTATAATGTTCCACATCCAACTCCACCAACAGGGTATTTGTTTGCTGGATTTTATAGTACAGGTTCATTAAGTAGTATTTCATCGAAAGATTCCGTATTCGAATCGGGAAATGGAGGAATTGAAGTTTATAATAATAGCGCAAATGGAACAGTTACTCATACAAGAGTACAAGATGATGATGGGGTGCCATCGGCTTGTAAATATTTTGGAAATGGCGGAAGAGCTTACTATATAAGGATAGACAAGGCAGCTGGAACAGCTTCTCCTTATTGCGGGGGATTCTATTTATCAACTCATTCTGCTGCTAATCATATATATAGACATATAATATGGGCAAAAATACCTGTAGGTTATACAATTGGAGATTATCGTAATGCAATCGGTGATGGAGGATACAGTGAATGGCTTACTGATACCGCTGGAACGGGCGATTGGTATAGATACGTGTATGATGTTCACGCAGGTTCTTCTGGAAATTTTTCTACCTTAGGGTTTGTTGCAATAAGAGCGAATAATGGGGATAATAATGCTGCTGTTACTTGGTATGTATGTGCTACTCAAGTAACAGATATTACAAATAATTATGCGACATATACCTTTGATGCCAATGGGACAGCCGAATATTTCTATGCTCCAGTAGCTTATAACATTGCATATGATGCAAACGGCGGTAGTAATGCGCCATCAACACAAGTAAAAACATACGGACAAAATCTTGTATTGAGTTCACAGATTCCAACTTATAACGGTTATGATTTTGTTGGATGGGCGCAAGCCGGAGAAGATACTATTTATTCTCCAGGACAAACTCTAAGCTCAGATTTAAGTAGATATAGTGGGGCAACGATAACTTTCTATGCCGTTTGGGTTCAAGATCAGGCAAGATTAAGTGTAAATAAAAATTCAACCTGGTCTCAAGGAAAAGGATATTTTAAAAAGAATAACGAATGGAAGAAGATAAAGACAATATATACAAAAGTAAATGGGGAATGGAAAGCTGGACATTTGGAAAAATTAAAAAAAGAATGGGAAGAAGTTTGTTGTTTCATCAAAGGCTCTCAGGTTAGGATATCTTTAGATGGAACCACCAAGAATATTGAGGATTTAAAAGCTGGAGAACAGGTTGTTGTTTACAATGAAGACGAAAAGAAATTTGAATTGTCTACAGTTTCTGATACCCCAAGAAACAACAATGTCACAGATAAAGCCACAATTGTATTAGAAAATGGTATAACTATTGAAATGAATGCATATCATCCTTTATTAACAACAAAAGGATACCACTCTTTAACAGAATATGAGGGCTTACCTTTATTGACAGATAAAGATATTCTTGTTACAATTAATGGAGAAATAAAAATTAAGCAAATAGTTAGAGAAACAATAGAGTCAATTACTATGTATAATTTATCCGTAAATGGAGAACATCATAATTATGTTGTTAATTCTGTTGTTGCTCATAATGCCACATCGTGTCCTGTGAAACCTGTATAATAAGGAGGTAATATAAAAATGGCGAATAAAATTCAAATTAAAAGAGGACTTGAATCCAACATTAATAAGTCAAATTTGTTACAAGGTGAACTTGCAGTTACTACAGATAGTAATAAATTATATGTAGGTACATCTAAAGGACCTATTCAACTTAACAAGGATGACGAGTCCCTTGTAATCATAGACTATTATGAAACAGATGAAAGTAAGAAAGAAAAAATCAAAAGTTTATTCTTAAAAGAAGATGGTTCTATATCAGAACATCAACTTGTCAAACCTAGTATTCTTTTAGCACCAACGATCGAACCCACAGACCAAACATTAACTTACACTATTGGTCAATATGTATGTGGTTTTGGAGATACAGAATCAAAGATAATTGAACCAACAGGTAAACAAATAACAAAGTACACTTTAATATTTACATCAATGGCAATAGATGGAGGAATATATCTTACTTATAACGTTAGTGGAGACACATTAACTTATACATGGGTAAAAAGTCCAGTCATACAACCAGATTATAATCAAAATGATGACACAGCTAAAGATTATATAAAAAATAGACCATTTTATGATTTAGGAACAACACCAGAAACTTTATTAGATCTTACGAATCCTACACTTGGTGCATGGAATGTATATAAAACATTTGAAAATAATAATGATGTTCTAGACTTTATGAACAACTTAAAAGTTAGTGATATTACATTAACAGTGGATAATTCATCTGAAAATTGTGTAAATAGATCTGAAATTCCTACAATAAATCTACCACGTTTTAATTTTCCGTCAGATTCATATGATGTAACAAATTCAACACCATATGCACTATCCTTTATTTCATTAGGTATTTTATTTGTAAATTGTATAGACAATAAATCTAATTATGTTATTTTATATTATATTGCATTTGATGAATCGACAGTTCCATCAATACAAAAACTATTATTAACAGGTTATAGATCAGAACTAAAACAAATACAAGATAAATTTGTTTATAGTGTAGTTGATGTAATTCCTGGTTTAGGTAAAGACTCATCATCCGAGTTAGATGAATATATGAACCAATATGAAGAAAATTTTATAATACGTAATAATTTGACAGATTCAAATAAAACTAATTATCGTCCAAATCCAGTAGTTGCTATAAATGATGATAATGATCTTTACTTAGTATCTTTTAACTGGGAAGATCATAGTCAAATTAAATAGAAGGAGGTAAATATATGAGTAATAATTTTAAATTATATCCACATGGAAGATATATATTGACTGAAAGAGATGTAACAAACACATTTGGTTTTAAATCGTACCCTAGTTCTAATAGAGAAAAGAATGAAGTATTAAGAACTTATGATTTATATAGTATCTTTGAGGCATTAGTATCTGATAGTGATCATTATATTTATCAAAATATATTGTTCCCTAATAACAGACACGATAATATAACAATGACTGAATTTATACTAGATCAAGATCCATTTACTGATGATAACGCAGGAGCTATTATAAGGCAAGCAAAATACTCAAGCAGTGGTAAATTAACTATGAAAAAGACTTCATCTGATACGAATGTTTTAGACCTTGAGTACTCACCAAATGACACATTTATTTTATATAAATATAATGACAACATTTATAATTCAAGCGCTGATACAGAGGGGGACATATTTTACTATTTTACAGATGACTACAATCCAATAAAAAATAGTAAATGCATCATAATATCAAACAGTAGAACAAATGGATTATCTAAAAGGGTAGATTATTTACCAAGTGGTAGTTCTAGGACAGATTCCTTTATGGATCCACATGTAAACAATTTAGCTTATAAATCAGACTTACCTACACCAATAAATAATATAAAAGATGGTTTAGGACAAGATTCTATTAGATCATCAAGTTCTGCTTCAGCTTATGCTGATTATTCTCAATCACTTGGGTATAATACTATGACAGGTACTCGTGGTTTCTCAGTAGCTAGTTTTGATGCTTCAAATAAAACATATACTTTAAATTCAATTTCTAGTTTAAAAATAAATATGAAATGTTATGCTTTAGTCGGTATACAGAATGGCAGTAATCAAAGTAATTGTACTTTATTTTCAGGTATAATAACATCAATAGATACTTCTACAAAAACTATTACAGTATCTGAATTTATTGAACCTTCAAGCTTAGGTACAGGTAGTGATGATTACAAGTATTATATAGTTATGGATAATAGGTTTACATTAGGAGATACAACAATCACATCTTTTGATTGTTCACATGCAGAAGGTCATAGTACCCATGCATTTGGTGATAGTTCACACGCTGAAGGAAATAGCACTAAAGCAATTGGTGAAGCATCACACGCAGAAGGATATTATAATACAGCATCCGGAATTTTAGGATCTCATGCAGAAGGACGATATAACGAAGCATCAGGTATGAGTTCACATGCAGAAGGAAGTGGGACAATAGCATCAGGCACATATTCCCATGCAGAGGGAGGAAGCACAAAAGCATCAGGAGGTTACTCACATGCAGAAGGTGATCATACAATAGCATCAGGATCAAATCAGCATGTAGAAGGTAAGTATAATATAGAGGATCCAACATTATTACATATTGTAGGTAATGGTAGTTCTTCTAAAAGATCAAATGCACATACACTTTCTAGTGGAGGAGAAGCATGGTTTGCTGGTGATGTCTATACAGGTTCTACATCAGGTACAAATAAAGATGCAGGTAGTAAGGTATTAGCTACCAAGGAATATGTAGATAGTAAAACATCAGCAAATTACACTTATGACAAAGTAGTTTATGTACTACCACCATCAGAAGTAACAACCACAACGGGTAAAACAGCATTCACTCAAGATTCAGAAGCAAGAACATTTACTGCGATAGGAGCAATTACTGGAGAAGACCCAGTTACTTATGAAAATGTAATAACTTTAACTGCTGATGTAAAAAATATTTTAATATATAGTGTAGGATCTTTGATAGGAGATATGGGACCAGCAGACCAAATAGCACAAATATCTATAACTGATGCATCAGGTACAACATCACAAATACTTAATACAAGAGGATGCTCTGAGAATTTAATTAATACAGGACCATTAACATCGGGATCTAAATTAACACTTACCTATACATCAGGTACATATGAACCATCAAATGCACAACAAGTATTTACTTTAGAATACTATACAGAGACAGTAACCGATGCATCGTTACAGGATTTTATCTCGAGTAAGGTAACTCATGAATCAACAGACAGACGTCAAATGGATATGATCCTTCAAAAGAATATTGATGCACAATATTCAGATCTTCAAACTCAGATATTTGATTTACAAGGTCATGTTATTGAAAATATGTTGGATACTGTAATATTCAGATTATCTAATTTAGATAATAAGTCTGAATTTAGATTTTTTGGACCATCAAACTCAGGAGTGACTGATTTAGGACTATCATTTGAGGATGTTTCTTTAACCAGCGGGGATAAATTTGAAATGTCAGCAACATTCCAAACAGCATCTTCTGGATGTACTTTTGAAATAACTGAAAGCACTTCTGTTAAAGTAAAACTCACAGGAGATGACGTAACGAACGGAGTACTTAACCCTGTAGCAGATAAAGTCTATGAAATTGCATTTTATTGGAATGGTCTATTTATGAGTGGTGTAGTAAGAGGAGTTGAGCATCAAGCAGTTGATACTAGAAATAAAATAACTATAATTAATACGGCTAAGGCAGATCTTGGTATGGATTTATATGTATTTTCAGATGAAGGATGCACCAATATAATTGGAACAATAGCAGCGTGGGGGGAATCACAAGAATTTGCAGTAGATGGTAATTTAATTTATGCAGGATATAAAAAGACAGACGCATCAGGTATATCAGCATCTTCAATTTCAGGATGTACTCCAACACTTATAAGCAATTCAACATATCATGCATATAAAATTGAAATTACTACTTCACCAGCAAGTATAGATTTAAGACAAAAATAAGGAGGTAGTCTAAATGTTTGATTTAAAAACACGAGCATTACTTCATCTTATCTGGTATACTGTATTAAATACTGTGAATAGTTTATTGATACTATATAATAGAGAAAAGGAGGAATAAAATATGACAAATACAATAAAAATAAAGCGTGGATTGTCTAGTAACATCAATAATACTACTCTTGCTCAAGGTGAATTGGCAATTACCACAGATACCAATGAACTATATGTAGGAAAAGAAAATGGAAAAGAAAAAATAAATGTACAGGCGAATTACAGTCAAAATGATGAGAAGGCTGCTGATTATATAAAGAATAGAGCAATTTATGAAGATGGAAGAGTAATTTATAATGGAAAAATCACTTTTTCTAATGAAGGATTAGCAATAATTAATGTTTCAAGAGCATTATCCAATATGCTATCATCTACTCCGTTTTTGAATGAAAAAGGAGAATTTATTTTAGAAATGATTGTTTCAATAGGTGGACAAGAAATATCTTTATACTCAGATAGAATTGGTGTTCAAAAATATGGAAATCTTGACCAATTATATAATGAATACATTTGCAGTGTTAGAAATTTTCGAATGAGTATAATTTATGATAAAAATTTATTACAATTTACACAAATACATATTTTCAACCCCGGAACCACAGCTGAAGTTGAGGTTGACTGTAATATTAAGATAGGGGTTGTTAGCAATGTGATTAAAAATTGGATTATAAGTTACAATATGCCGAATTAAAGTGAGGTGACAAAATGATAGAAATACTTACAAGAGAAAGTTTATCAAGAGTTGTTGGGTCTTTTGAGTTAAAGCAGAATAAAGTTAATGAAATAGGCGATGCGAGTGGGGAGAAATATCCAAGCACTGGAGCTGTAATAAGATACATAACAAATTCGATAAACAATATACAAGAAACGATTAATATTCAAAAAGATTCTTCTATTACTGAGACCGGTGTTGGAAAATTAGATGTCGCATCTGCTAATATTTTTACTGCCACAACTAAGCCACATTTTTATAAGATAGGGGCGTCTGATACAACGCTACAAAATGGTATTCTTTATTATGGAACTGAACCATTTAAAAATGTCATCGACAATTCTTTAGTACGTATTCAAAAAGATGCTGTGATATATTATGCTGGTGGAGTGGCTTATTGCTTTACCGGTGAAGGCATTTACAGTCTTCTTTGGGACGATACTGAAAAGAAAGGTTGGGTTACAAAAGTTAAGATGGATAATGAATCTTATTATGTATATGATAAAGAAATAGATGCATTGCCAAATATAACTGTGACTGCAGGAGATTTTGTTTGGGATGCGACTGCTAAGACATTAACAGTAAAAGGTGCAAGAAATACAACAAAGACTGCAACAATTAAGTTCAATGAAGATGTAGATGGTGTATATTATTCTTTGACTAATTCGAGCTCAACAACAGGAAGAATGGGAATGCTTTCAGCAAAAATAAATAACGAAGATTATTATATTGGACTGCTACAAGGATTTGGAACTCATTATTCTCAATGGAATATGAAAAAAAATGATATAGTAACGATTGAATATACTGGAGATTCTACCGCAACTGCTAATGATGAATTTGTATTTAAAATAGAACATTGGCAAAAACCAAAACAAACAACTTCAGCAGCATCTTATGCTAATTATGTTGTTGGAAACTCAGAATTAAATGATCAAATGAATGAAAGCTCGCTACGTACAGATGTTTTAAATATGAAATATGATATGGATGAATACCACACACATCATTATGAAGATTATCGTGGAGGCATTTTACCAATTTGTACGATAACTGACGGGGCTAATGGTTTTAATCATCCAGATCAATCTATTGATTTTAGTGCATCTTCTGCCGATGGGATGACGTATGAAACAACACTTACAATAGCAGAAGAAAACATGAGTGCAATGGGATTCTTAGCAACTATTACTTCTTCAACAGAATCTGCCACATTGGGAGAATGTACATTAAAAATTGAAAATACTACTCAACATAGAGTCTTATTGGAAACAAGCGTAATAGGAGAATCGAGAACAATAGAAGGAGTAAATACCGGAGATAGTATAAAAATGACCTTCACTTGTCCAGAAAATGTTTATACTCCAATGGAAGTAACAGTATCTATTGCAATGTATTTAACTATGGAGACAACTTCTAAGGTAGAAGATGTAATTTATTCGGCACTAATGACAGAAGAATTTATAACAGATCAAAAAATCGATTATTTAAGAACCGAATTAAAGCATGCTAAAGCAGGACAAAAACCACAAATACATATTGGAACATATCCAAACTTACAATTAATCTTAAATGCAGCAAGCGACAATTCTGAATGGAGAATCTGGCAAGGAAGCCAAGGAAATTGTACTTTAACAATTGGATTCGATACTTCTGAAATAGGAGAAGAGAGTACTTTTGGATGTACGGTTGTATTTAAAACACCTCATCGTTCTACTGCAACAACAGCGTTCTCTTGGGATGCCGATTATGGTGATTTAGTGAGTATCGTTGGGGATGATGTAGTAGATGGTATATTTACACCACAACTACTAAAAGTGTATGAAATGGTATTCACTTGGAATGGCTTTGTGATGAACTGTGTTGTCAAAGGAAGTAAATATACAGCACCACAGGAGTAAAAAATTATGATAGGGATTAAAAGAAGAAGCAGTATTTATTATCCAATAAAAGAATATTATAAAAGAAGAATAATGGTTGGGGATATATTAGGAAATAAAACATTATACGCAGATTTTCCTGATAATTTTGTCGATATAACTAATTTGAATGAGACAACAGACAATAGAATAATCTGTGAGTATAATTCTACTTCTACTTTAAATACTCGAATACAAGAATATACAGATACTGCATTTGAGTACGGTATTTATGTTAGAGCTACAGCATTAAGCAATAATATATATTTTTATAATCTTGAAACAAATAAATTGGGAGTAAATAAAAATGAGTATAAAATGTCAGATACAGTACAAGATGTTACTGAAGTTACTGATTGTCAAGCGTATAGACATATTTATATTAAAGATCCTAATATAAGACCTTTAAAAGTTGGGGATGCTCTTAAGAATGGTACTAAATTATATTTTAATATTCCAGATAATATTACTGAATTATATTCTGAATATAAATGTACAAGTTCAACAAGGAGTAAAGTAAGATCTAAAACTCCTATATTAAAAGTATCACCTACAATACCAAGCACAACAGATACTTTAATAAGTAATTTTCTTAAGGTAACTTATTATCCTGATGAGATAGGATCAACAGTACAAGTTACAAATCTAATTTTAACAGATGGAAGTTCTAATATAGATATATTTAAAGCAAATCTTAATCAAAGTATTCAATATAAGCCAGAAATAAATGTATCATCATATATTATCACAAGTCCAACAACAATAACAGACTACAATGAATTTGATTTTTGGTCTCAGTTTATCTTAGTTGATGAAACTACATTATAAGAGCCTAGAGCTCTTTTTTTGTTTGACAAAAAGCATATTATCTGGTATACTGTATTAAATACTGTGAATGGTTTATCGATACTATATAATAGGAAAAGGAGGGGATAGACATGGCTTATACACCTACCGCATGGCAAGATGATGAAACATTAGTGAATGCACAACGTATGAATAATATTGAAAGTGGAGTAAAGAATGCTAATGATAATAAGTCAGATATTAATCATAATCATGATGACAGGTATTCAAAATTAGATCATAATCATGATGATAGATATGCGAAGACTGAAGTTGATTTAAAAATAGATCCAATTAAGAAAGAAATAAAAGATTTGCAAAGTGACGGTGCAATGATTAACAATAAACTTACCGTTTTAGAAAAAGAAACTTCTTCGTTGAGAGGAGACGTTAGAACCAATACTCGAAATATTAGTACCGCTGAGGAGAATTTAGGGATATTGAGTGAATTAAATACAACAGATAAGAGTAGTTTAGTAGCTGCTATTAATGAAGTAAATATTTCCGGTGGAGGAGGTTCTGGAACAAAAAATTATGAAGAGTTGTTCAAGAAACCCCAAATAAACGGAAAAGAACTGATTGGAAATAAAACATCTGAGGAGTTAGGATTGGTTTCATCTGGCACAGGTAATGCTCAAGAAATTATATTTAATGATGGTGAGACGTTACAATCTAAATATGAAGATGGTGGAATTAGAGGTCCACAAGGTCCTAAGGGCGATAAAGGAGATCCTGGTACGCAAGGCGAAAGAGGACTAACCGGTCCTCAAGGGCCTCAAGGAATTGCTGGTCCAAAAGGAGAAAAAGGAGAACAAGGATTGGTTGGTCCTGAAGGACCTCAAGGACAAAGAGGTCCAGCTGGTCCTCAAGGTCCACAAGGTCCTATTGGAAACATTGGGCTAACTGGTCCAAAAGGAGAAAAAGGAGATACTGGACCTAGGGGTATTCAAGGAGAGCCGGGCCCAAAAGGTGAAACTGGAAGCGTCGGTCCTCAGGGAGAACAGGGTCCAAGAGGAGATAGCTTTAGAATAACAGACGTATTAGATAATATGACTTTATTACCAGAACCTTCTGCAGTTACTGACAATTTTGCTTATTTAGTAGAAAAAGATGCCAGTGGAGT